>Ga0210244_100065_pt1 | contig 77997 bp, 42 predicted proteins | sample ChrtobMetaP3_0mM_FD_155473 | JGI IMG/M metagenome (GOLD analysis project Ga0210244, IMG submission 155473) | Chrysochromulina tobin associated microbial communities from unialgal haptophyte culture, Seattle, Washington, United States - P3_0mM | ecosystem: Host-associated > Algae > Haptophytes >...
CGAAGTCTCGTCGGCGAGCCGGCTTGTGTAGCTCGGCTTGGCACCCGCGGGGGCGGTCTCGTTGGGCGCGCGGGGCACTCTGGCGCCGTCCGCGAAGATGCCCGTGTGTGTCCCGGCTCCCCCCGGTGTCTTTTTACCGGTACCATGGTAGCCAGAGCCGGGCGGGCTGCAATGCCGGGCCGTGCGGACGCTTCGCTTTACGACGCCTGCGTGCGTGGCGACGTCGGGGCAGTCAAGAGCTGTCTGCTCTCGCGGCGCGCTTTGCGCGCGCTCCACTACCGGGATGAGGCGGGTCAATCGGCTCTGCATGCTGCTTGCGAACATGGTTCATTGGAATGCGTTCGAGCCATCCTTGGCGAGGCGAGGTGCTTGAGCATGCTCAACCTTCAGAGCAATGCTGGCCAGACTGCCCTGATGAAGGCCTCGATTGGCGGCGATGCCGCGCTTGTCGAGCTTCTGCTCGATAGTGCCGCACTTAAAGACGCGTCGACGGCTTTGGCATGCCCGCCCTGTACCTTGCCCTCGTCGCGGGGCATCACACGGTGGTCGCGCTGTTGCTCGCACGCGGCGCGGCGCTGCAGCCGAGCGAGCCCGCTGCGGGTAGCGTGAGGGCGAAGCTTCTTGTCAACGCGCTGCGCAACGCTGAGCAGACGGGTCATCACGAAGCGGCGCGGCTCGTGCGCGACGCGCAGGCGGCCCACGTGGAGATACTCTTCCGCGGCGATCGGCGCGTGCGCATCAGGCACGGCACGCCGTACGTTGAGCCCGCCTTTCGGTTCTTGTACGGCCAGTGCGGCACGGCAATCAGATACGACGCGCAGTCGGGTGATGTGGTGCTGCAGCTCGACGAGGCACGCTTCACCAAGGGCCCACTCGGAGTGTCAGCCCTAGCGCTCGTGGCGTTAGCTGAGGAGAATTCTGCTGGTGACGCTACGGTTGGCGGTGGCGCCAAGGGCAGCAAGGGTGACAAGGGAGGCAGCGGCGGTGATGGCGGCGGCGCTGCCACACTTCATGGCGAGCGCGGCGGAAAGGGTTCTGATGAGACCGCTACCGATGCGGCGGCTCGGCGTGCGGATCAGAGGGCGGCCGACTTGCTCGCCGAAGAGGAAGCGACCAAACGCACCGCCCTCTTCCTCGCCCTCGCCGCGAGGCGACGGAGCAAGGCGGTGGCGGCAGTGGCGGCAGTTGAGTGCGTTCGTGGCGGCGGCGCGGTGAGCATAGCGTCGAACAAAGCGGCAGCCGAGGCGGTGGGGGCTGAGGCGGAGGCGGCCGATGAGGCGGCCGCCGAGGGGGCGGCGGACGAAGAGGCGGTGGCCGAGTCGAAGGGCGACAGGGCGGCGGCATCGGCAGCTGATGAGGAGAGGAGTCGAGAGGCATTCCGACGCTACCGTGAGCAAGAGACCATGAGGCAGGAGGCGGAGCACGCGGCGCGACAGAGCGCGGCTGCGGCCGCGAAGGAGCTCGCCGCGGCGGCATCGGCCCCGGTCCGAGCTTGGCAATTCGACCCAGATGCAAATCTTCCATCGGCGCCATCGGCGTCATTGGCGCCATCGGCGCACCGGCCGCCACCCGCAGCGGCAGTAGTTATGAACGAGAGGCCCGCCGTCGGCACCAACGTCGGCGCGATTGTGCGCTTTGCTGCTGCCACCGCCGAGGCGAACGCAAGCGCGCAGGCGCGCGCGGCGGCGCAGCGGGCGGGGCTGCGGCCAACGACCTCGCTGAGCTTGGGCGTCGACACGCGCCCACGACGGCTCATGAGCATTGGCTGCAACACGGACGCGACCGACGAGGCAGCGGGAACGGCGACGGCGGTGGCGAGGGAGGCGCAGGCGGAGATCACTCGCCTCCGAGGGGAGCTGTTGCATGCCAAGATGGACGTCGAGGCCTCGCAGCAGATGGCGCTCGCATTCAGTCTTGTCACAGCGTCACCGGCGCTGCCCTGTGCAGGTGACCGTGGCAGCGGCGGCGGCGGCGGCGGCGGCGGCGGCGGCGGCGGCAGCGGCGGCAGCGGCGGCGGCGGCGGCGGCGGCGGCGGCGGCGGTGGACGGCCGTTGAGCCCGACCACGTCGCTGTTGCGGTCGCTAACACACGAGGAGGCGCATGCCGTTCTTGGAGAGATTGCGCACCTGACCAAAGCCCTCAACCAGCTCGTCGTCAGCAGCGCCGCGAGTGTCGTCGAGCAGACGCGCGGAACGGCGCGGTGTCCGTGAATACCCCTGTGTGAATACCCCTGTGTGAGCCCACCACACTGCACACTGAGCCTGATGCGCCCCGCTGACGTTGTGTGCGCACACCCGGGCCGGTCCATGTGGGCCGCCTTCGACGACTCACACAATGACAATCGACGCGTCGTACGAGCGTCCGACGTCGCGTACGCAGCGTGGTTGGAGGAGGTTGGAGAGGGTATCCATATTCAGGATTCGAGCGGTGCGGTGCAATTGAAAGAAAATTGAAAGCTTATGTGGTACACCTCTGATCTCGACAGAGCCACTGACGACTCAGCACATGTGTAGACACGTGGCGTGTGTGCGGGACGGACGCATCGGGTCGGTTCTAGCGCCGAAGGCGCTAGATTAGTTGTCTTCTGGGGCGAGCAATGTAACTGGGGCGGAGGCGCGGCTGCCCTTCGAGCAGAGCGCGCCGGCGGGCGGGGTATGAACCAACGCATGCATGCAGGAGGATACATACCATAAAGCCCACAGTCCGAACAGTTACTGTGGAAAGAGGGCGCGTCGCCTGCCTCAGGCTTCGCGCAAAAGTCACGCGTCTGTGTGAGGTCGCCGCGCAAGGCGGCTCTCCCACTGCGTGTTTGTCGTGCCCCACCCTCCCGGACCCGTACTGTCTAGAATAGGGACTCAGAGCCGGCCCCTGGCCGTCTCTGTGGGGGGCTGCTTATTCATAACCATCCCTAAGTGTGATGCACAGAGAAGACGCATCGAGAACGATTCGCATAGACGTTGAGAGATGCACAAGTTCGACATACTGTACGCTTTCGAGAACCAGAATGCTAAGCCTAAAACAATGCTGAAACAATCCATCATGCAGGCGCTGCCGCATAAAAGGTGAACCTTGTGTCCATCGCCGACGGCGCGCTACTGAGCAGGTCTGATAAGCACTTGACGTGCACGGAAAAAGGACTAAGTGCTTGCCGCGGCAAGTAGCAAATAGCATACTGCTGCGCGACAGCGACGACCACAGGAGGCGAGTCGAAGGGCTTCGTAAACGTGACGGCGTACTCGCCAGGATTCAGTCGCTCGGATGAGAAGCCCATCCCACGCAAGACGGTGCCAGACTCATCAATTTCGCCAACTAGTGTCGTGAGCATGGGCACAAAGTTCAGAGGCGGCGAAAGTTCAGACATGGCGCCGCCATAGGTAGTGCTGCTGATCGCCACGAGTAGCGCGCACGCGGACAGCAGGAAGGAGCCACCCGACAAGCACAGTGAGGCGCGCTGCTGGTCGTGCAACATCGTCCGATCGACTGTGAACCATTGACTGTGAACTGTTCTATTTTGTCGCCCTCTAGCTTTCGCTCGCCGCTATGTGAGCTCTTGCGATAGGTGAGAGGTTCATGTTTATACATTCGCGCGGGCAGGCTGAGTGAAATACCCGCCTTTTGGCGCGGACACTTTTTCACATGGGAACTCCCGCACCCGCGAGCCTGTGTGTGTTCATGGTGTGAGGAATATGTCTGCGCCCTCCACGGTGTGTCTCCACGGGACTGGTGGTCACGTAGCGCGTGCGCGACTTGTACGCGACTTGCCGAGACGGCCAATTTTTAACGTGAACGTGTGTTCATGTGTTTGAAGTGTGAATGTGTAAGTGTATGTGTCAAACAGGACCACACAGTGCATCGGCGCTCATGCAAGCGCGTCCCCCCGGGGGGGCGCTTGTGGGCATGCATGCTGATTGAGAATGAACGCCCTTCGGATTGCACAAACGACACACAAACACCGGTAAAACCACAGATGCAATGCTGCCGGCGACGCACCTTACAGCCAATGTCTCGCTTACCTGTGGCGGCAGCCATGGCGCGCGCACGTGCATCCCAGTGGCCGAAATCACGCCGTCAATCCTTGACTCCTGGTGGGCGAGTGCCGACACGCGAATCTTTGATCCGCACGACGTGCGCAAGCGGCGCTGCGGCAACTGCTCTGCTGCGGACCAGTCGCCAGAGCTTCAATCAACGCCAGGGCTCAAGTCGTGCTCGCACTCGACCCCAAGCAGGCAAGAGGCTTTCGTGATCAGGCTCGCAACCGCGCTGGGCGTGGCGCATAACGGCCTCTTTCTGGAGGTCGGCGGCCACGATGGCTTGCACGCCTCGAACACCGTATTCTCGCAGGTCTGCCGCAATTGGCGCGGGCTCATGATCGAGGCGAACCCGAACAGCTTTAAGCTGCTCACGCAGCACCGTGCTGGCGTGATTGCCGTGCGCACAGCGCTGTGCGCCACCGCTGGTTCCGTCAATTTCGTCACGCGCCGTGCGCAATACAAAGGGTCTGCTTCTGACGAAATGGGAGGCGTTGCCAGCGCATTGGACACTGCCGCGCAGGACGCTTGGAGGCGCAAGTTTGTCGACAAGTTTGAGCTCCGGGTGGGAAAGGTGACGGCAGCAGACCCCTTCGTGCACTACGCGGTGCCGTGCATGCCACTCTCAAGTTTGCTATCGGCGTTCCATGTGGCGCGTGTCGACATCTTTTGGCTCGACGTCGAGGGATCGGAGCTCATTGTCCTCCAGTCGATCGACTTTAGCTCGATCTCCATCGGATTGCTGGTCGTCGAGCTGCGAGTGGCCAACGCCAAGGTCAACGCCCAAATACGCTCACTGCTGCGCCAAGCCGGCTACGAGCTCGTCCGCACTATGAAGGTACATGCTTGCGTCGAATGCATGCGCGCCGCGAGCAGTGCCGTTGACATTCTCACGCGTTCGTGAACATGACTGCAACTAGACTGCAACAGTATTAGGGAAAGAGCCTCCTTGCACATCCCTCTTACCTGTCTTACCCTATCTGTGCATGCATGGACGCAATCCGCGCCGTTCACAGCGGACCCTGTGCCGTCCACTTTGGACAGGTGTGGGCCTCCAAGATCTACGATAACGTGTTCTTGCGCTGTGAACACTTCTTGCAGGGCCCCACACCGCACGATCGGCGCGAGATGCCGCCCTATGCGCTCCAACTTCTGCAGCAGCCGTACGCTTACCGCAAGAGGGTGGGTGCCATTCACAGCACGTGTACACCACGGGTCGCTGGAAGAGTGCAGGGGCCTTCGTGCTCGATGGCGTGCACGATGAGTGTGCCGCGGTGCCGCACCCTTCGGAGAAACGACAGTGGTGCTAGGAGATGTGCACCTTCGCGCTATAGTGAGATGAACTCAGACATTGTGTGTCTGGATGTTGGGAGGGGCGTTGTTTAGACCCAGTCGTCCGCGCGACGCGGCGATTACACGACGCCGGCGTCGAGAAAAACGCGCGACCGCGCGGCGTCACGTGTGATCTGTGAAACTGTCCGCGCGGTACGCAGAGGTGGGGGTCGAGCGTGTGAGGAGTGTTCGAACTCTTAACAAATTGCAAACGACGAAGCTCTAACCGAACCGACCTTCCATCAACGTCGCTTGTGGGAGCTCCTGAGCTGCGAGCTCTCTCGTCTCTGGGACAGGACGGAAGCGGCCGACTCGATGGCGACTTGGAAGGCGTCCGTGATCCCACTGGCTCTCCGCCTCTCCGGATCCCAGCTTTAGCGTCTCCTCCCTCCCAATGAGCATCGGCCCTCTCTCGAGCCTCGTTCTCTCATTCTCTTGCGCTCGGCTCGTCTCGGCTCTCGCGCTCGTTTTACAGTACGAGACGCGCAGCTCGTCGTTTCCGAACGTAGTCTCCCCGGTCGCGCCTCGCGCGCGGCGCATTAGCGCCTCTGTCCCCGCCGTGCTCCCCTACATGTGGCTGCGTCAGTTTTGCGCTACTCGGCGCACCTCGTTCTTTAGCGATGGGGCGTCGCCGCGAGAGTGCCATCTTATTGCCATCTTGTGCCGTGTAGCTTGCTGCATCCGAGCAAGCGCTTTCACGCTGTGCCATCACGTCTCTCCTCGTCGAACTCCTCGTCTCCTTAATCACCGATGCGGTGGTAGAAGAGCGTGATCGGGAGCTCGCGCCCCGCAATGCAGCGCGTCTTGACGTCTTCCAGCCGCGCGCTCACCGGCATCACGATCGAGCTGTCGTCGTACTTCCACCACTGACGGCACTCGGTGTTCCAGCGGTAGCATACCCAATGCTCGCCGTAGAGAGTGATGAGGGCGCGCAGCTCGTATGGTGCAGCGCCAACGAGCTCCTCGAAGGCATCGGTGAGATTCAGGGACGCGGGCACGCCCGCCAACGTCGCCGCCACCTCGTCCTTGCTCGGGTCCGCCGAGTCTGCGCTCAGTGCGAGCGTCAGCACCTTGGGCGCGCGCTCCATTCGAATCGGCTGGCTGTCCTCATCGCGCGCCGCCGCGAGCAGCGCCACAAGCGCTTCCTGCTCAAAACCCTTCTTGCGAAGCTGCACCTGCTCGGACAGCTCGCGCACCTTTTCGCGTAGCCGGCAGCCAACGATGTACTGGGTCCATTGGGTGTACCAGAGCGGCCCGCCATCCTCCGGCTCGCGCTCCAGACGCATGCCCATCGAGAGCAGCGTCGCCACCGGGCCGTTACGCTGCTTCAAAACGGATGGGCCATCAGCGCCCATCTGAACGCCGTTGCCGACGATGGCGAGGTCGACGGCCGCGAGGACGTGTTCAAGCACCTCGGTCGCATCGTGCCGCTCGCCGAGCTTGAAACCGCCGCCGGAGCCCTCGTCAAGCGCCTCAACGGCCGCCTGCAGCCCGAATGCGCTCGCTCCGCGCTCTGCGGCGCTCAGGGCGGCGAAAGCGGCTTGGAGCTCGCGTAGCAAGGTCACATGGATGGGCGCGGCGCTTGGGGCGTGCGTCGCCCCTGCGACGAGCGACCGCAGCGGCTCGCAGTCGTGCAGGCAGTGCACGATCACGTTGATGAAGCACGCGTTGCGGCCAACCTCGTTGGCCAGTCCCGAGACCCAGCCCGATCCGCCGCCGCCACCGCCGCCATCGCAGCTTTCGCCTCGCAATGCAAGCATCGGTAGCGTCATGCGCGGTGGGGTCGTCGCCTTCTTGGTCACAAGCGCCTCTGCCTCCCTCGTCTGTTTCATCATCTGTTTCGTCGCCTGCAGCTCCTCCTCCTTTTCTTTCCTCGCGTGCGCATCCGCAGAAGCCTCCGCTTCGGAGCTCTCCTTCTCTTCTTGTGCCTCCGCCTCCGCACGTGACTCGGCGATGGCGCGCTGAAGGATCGCTTCGTCTGCAGCCTCCTCGTCCTCCATCAGAGTCTTCTCTTGAGCGAGCATTGGCCGCGACGCCCGCGAGGACGGCGGCGAGCACGGTGGTGTCGGCGAGCGCCGCGGCGAGCGCGGCAGCTGCGTGACAAGGAGTTGGTCGCGCGAGTGGGGCACCATCTCGGGCACCGTCGTGTTGGCCGCGCAAGCATCGCTCAGCTTCTGCTGCTGGCCGCGCTCCTTGAGCCGATTCGTCGGGGCCATGTTCTCGTCCTTGCGCTCTTGCTCGGCCTTGGCGCGGCGGCGCTCCTCGTAAAGCTTCGCCGCCTTCTCCTCCTCGTCCTTGCGCTTCTTTTGCGCCTTGTCCGCCTTCTTTGCCTGCTTGACCTTGTTCTTCTCGGCCGCATCGTCCTCTTCCGCCAGCAGCGCCTTCGCCGCAGCTTCAGCCGCCGCCACGGCTGCCGCGGCTGCTGCTGTGGCCGCCGCCGCCACGGCTGCTGCCTCCGTCTCATTCTCCGTAATCATGTCCGTCTCTCCCACTGCGTACACATGTGCACCCTTGGGTAGTGCTGCTCCTTGTGACAGCGCTACCGTCCGGGGGGCGAACGCGGGGCGGCAAGCACATGCTCGAGCATGCTGCCGCACGAGCAGGCGGCGGTGGTATTTCATGAGTTCGAGCGTGTCGGGGTGCCGATCGCCGTGCGTCGCACACGTCGCCTCGAGCTCCTCGCGGAGCAGAGACTCCGCCTCGTCGAACTTGCCCTGGGCCTGCAGCAGATTCTCCAGATTGCCGATGGAGGAGAGAGTGTCATGGTGCCGATCGCCGAGCGTTGCACGCCTTGTCTCGAGCGCCTCGCGGAACAGCGGCTCTGCGTCGTCAAGGTTCCCTAGGAGGTACAGCTGTTCCCCCAGGTCGTCGATGCAGTTGAGCGTGACGGAGTGCCGATCGCCGAGCTTTGCACGGATTGCCTCGAGCTTTGAACGGATCACTACGACCATCTCGCGGCGGAGCTTATCTTCGAGTGTGCACCCACAGGGCGAATGCGGGACCGCTTTCGTGTCGAGAGACAGCATCTCGCCCATCGGTCTAGGCTTCTCGGGCAGCTCGGCCTTCTTGAAGACGACGCTTTCGAACCAGCTTTGGAGAGAATCTGCTATCGCTACGATCTCGAGTATGGCTTGCGTGGCGGCAAGCGCCTTTGCGCTAGCAGGCTTCACGACGGTCTTGGGCGATCTGGACAAGGCCTTTGCCAGCTCCTTGTTGCTTAAGCCCTGCTTGAGCTTGGTGTTCGTGTCCAGCTCCTCGTTGAAGCAGCGGTCGCCCGCCTCGACTTTCACGTCCGCGCCGTAGATGACCAGTAGCTTGCACACCTCCTTGAGATTGAGGTGTACAGCTAGCATCAGCGGCGTCCAGCCGTCCCAAGTCCCGTGGCGCCCCTCGTGCGCCAAACTAGCCGCATACTTGGAATTTCGCGCACGCGGCGGCCGCTTGTCGACGAGCGTGGCATTCACGTCGGCGCCGTATTCGCACAGCAGTCGGCATGCCCACACGTTGCGTGAGAACACGGCAAACGCGAGAAGTGGAAAGTGAACGACCTCCTTGTCAGCGCCGACGTGCGGAAGCGTCCACCGCGAGTTGACCTCAGCGCCGCGCTTGAGCGCATGGCGCGTCACCTGCTCGAGACGGTTCGTGCTGCTGACGCTGGGCGGTGAGCTCGCGCCGCCATCATGGGCGGCAGCAGAGCCGGGCGCGCAGACCTCAGCAGAGGCCGCTGGCTTCATCGAGGATAGCCCGTCAATGAGAGCGAGGTAGAGTGCCTCGGTCACGCTTCGGGTGTCGGGAAGTTTGTTGCTGAGCAGTTGCTTGACGCGCTCGTCGACACAGTTGAGCTCAGCCAGCATCAACGTCGGACGCGAAGATGTGCCTGCCGCCCCCGATTGAACCGAGCTGTCATGGTCGATGCTCAGGAAGATCGGATCAGATACCTTGCGGATCTTCTTCTCCGGCTTCTCGGGCTGCACCTTGTACGCGTGCAGGTAGTGCGCGATGTCGGGCTCCTTGACCCAGAGCTCAGTCACGCGGCCTGGGATGAAGCACTGCTGCTGGTCGCAGAAGTACTTGACGCGATCGCCTACGCCGAAGCGCAGAGGCACTCCTGCGTCGCGCCACCACTGGCTCGACATTCCCTTGGAAGGCGAGCTGCTGTGCAGTCCCGTCTCTGACGGGAGGAGGCGTGCAACCTTCTTGGACGACATGCTCTCGTCGTCGCAGAGCTCCACCAGCTCAGACGGTACCCACTGCTCGTCGAGGCCGAACTCGCCGCTCACGAGGTCGGCGAAGTTGCCGTTGTCTGTGAGCACCTTGCGACGCAGGTATGCGAGGAAGTACAGCAGCTTACACAGCAGCAGATCAGGTTCCTGACCCTCGAACCTTTGGCAGATTCGTCCGTCGAAGACAACTAGTCGCACATACCCGGTGGCCGAGGGGCCCGAGGGCTGTTTGTCTTCGACTGTCGCTGCCCATGCGTCGCAGAAGTACTTTGCACCAGCCTCTCTGGCCGGCCCTCGCAAGGTCACGAATCGCCCGACGCTCTTACGCACCGAAGCACTCGGCTCGCACAGAGCCACTTGCTCTACGCTGCCGTCATGCATGCAGATGGCAAGCGGAGCGCATACGGAACGGGGGCTGCCCCCTACCGCCTCAGCAACGGTTGGGCCATCCTCGAAGTTGCCCGCAAGGGACTTCATCGCAACGTCGCGGCCGAACGATGCTGCTGCCGCCACAGCCCGTGGTGGTGTCCGATCGCCCATGATCGCGCTGTGATCGCGCGCCAAGCGCACCTTGCAAGCGCACTGCCCACACACAGCGACTTGCCGTGGCGTGTGCAGGCTCGCGCCTCAGAAGTTAAAAACATGCATGTCATACCCTAACCGTTGCGGTCCTTTCTTGATGGCTGCCTGCTGAGCTCGTAGGTCAAGTTGCCAGATTAATTGGGGGGGGTTAAACCGATGATTGCATGCATGTTCGCGTGATAAGGCACAGCAACACACATTCACACGATGTCGGAAAACTCTGCCGCTCATCTCATCGCTTGTGTGATCGGCGTATGGTTCACCTGGAGCGCGCACGATTTCTTGCAAGAGCGCATATTCCGCGCACCGGGCTTCCAATTTGGCATCTTCATGGCCTTCTCGCTTCAGTTCGTGGCCTTTGTGATGTCGCTTGCGTACCGCGTTGGCCTGTGGCTCCTTGACGATGGCCGCGAGCAGCTCCGCATGGCAGAGGCGGCGCGGCGGCGATTGGCGGCCGCCGAGGAGGAGGAGCAGGGCGAGACTCTGCTGCTGGAAGGCGACACTGGGGCTACTCCTGCTGACAAGGGTGACTCTCCTGGGAAGATGGTGGAGACACCCGGCTCGGTGATGGGCTGGTACCTTGCACTATCGCTGCTCATCGCAGCCGCCAATGGCGCAGCCACCGCCGCGCTCAACTACGTCAACATGCCAACAAAGGTCTGCTTCAAGTCGGCCAAGATCGTGACGGTAATGCTGCTCGGCCGGCTGTGCTTCGGCAAGAACTACCCTGCGCGAGTGTACGTGTACATGCTGAACGTCGTGCTCGGCCTCGCGTGTTTCCTGCTCGCCCTCAAGGGTGGCGCGCTCGGCTCGTCGCTGCCCGGCGTCGCACTGCTCACGCTCTCCGTGCTCGCCGACTCGCTCGTTCCCAACGTGCAGCAGCGGCTCCTGACGGTGCTCGCGCGACCGAAGCACGAGCTCGTGTTCCACTCAAATTGGATCTCGGCGCTGCTCACAGCGAGCTACGCCGCCACGACGGGCGAGCTGAGTGCCGCACTCTTCTTCCTGCGCCGCCGGCCGTACCTCGCGCTGCTGCTGCTTGCCCAGTCCGTGTGCGGCTATTTGGGCATCCTCGTCTACCTTGAGACGGTGCGTGGGTTCGGTCCCAAGGTAACCGCCGTCGTCACCTCGTGCCGTAAACTCTTCACCATCGGCGTCTCCGCCGTCGTCTTCTCGCACCCGCTCAATTACTTCCATGTGCTCGGCGTCGCCGCGGTCTTTGCGGGTGTCATCTGGGACGTGTACGGCGACTTGGGTTGCTCGCGCGCCCTCGCGCCACCAGCACTCGCGCTTGTGGCGTTCGCTGTGGCCCTTGAGCTTGAGCTCGACGAAGGGTTCCAGCCCGAGATGCGTGCGCAGCTCATCGAGCCGGTACGCGACTTATTCAGGACACGCATACTCTGAGCCACGATGCGCCGCCGAGGTTGTGGGCTGCATTCTCACCGCACACAGAGAGCGCTATAGGGGCCTTGAATCAGCTCGGCTATCAGGGGGCCGACAACCCACCCGCCCGAAAGGCAAAGGGAAAGCCGAATGCCGTGCGCCCGCCATCGCCTGCGGCTATACTTCTCGAGACGAGTTCGAGTCCGAGTCGAGTCGCTGTCGAGACTCTCTGGGCCCTATCTGACGGTGACGCGCGGGCGGCGCGCACGCCGGGGGCACGCGCATCCACGACCGCGACGTGGACGTGGCTGCGCAGGTCATCGTGTGTTGAAGCGGTTCGTTTAGCGGTCGCGAAGTCGGTACCGCGCATATTCCATATAACTACTCGTGACGTTTAACTCTCCCTTCGGCTTCCTCGCGGCTCGGGCACTTTTCTCTCCGTGAGAAAGCGACCACTTATGCTTGCATGCTTGTGCTGCCGACGCCCGCAGCTCTTGCTGTAGCCACACACAGAAGGGCATCCAATGCAGTGAGCACTGCCGCTACTGAACGGGCTGTGAATGGGCGGTGAACGCAACCTCTTGGACGGTCACGCGCCGTATCGGACGGTCGCACGCCGTATTGGGCGGTCGCGCGCCGTATTGGGCGATCGCACACCGTATTTGTTTGTCGAGCCCAGCAGCATCGAGCCGACCGTTCAGTCGCGGCGAGGCTTCTTGGCGGGGCTATGGCGCTGGCGCGCGGCGTCGGCGAGGATCCCAAGGGCCTCAGCGGTGGCGGCCCAGTCGAGGCAAGGCTCGGTGACGCTCATACCGTACGCCTTGGCAGGCTGCCCCGGCACCATGTCCTGCCGGCCCGAGAGCAAAAAGGAGGGAAGCAGCACGCCGAGCAGCCCGTGCGCCTCGGGCGCCCCCGAGGCTAGCAGGGCCGCCACCTCGTGCACCGCCTTCGAGATGGCCGCGGGCGCTTGAGACACCTTGACCCCACTGGGCGCGCAGCAATGCACCATCAGGCGCGTGGGCAAGCTGAGGCCGCGCAATGCTGCACCCTCGGCACCCAGGCTGCTCGCCAGATCGCCCGGCGGCAACACCACATGGCAGTCGCGGTTGCCGGTCGTCTCGACGATGCCGGCGACGCCCTGCTTGGAGACGGAGAGGAAGGCGTGCGGCGCGGCGCTCGCACGCACAGCATCCACGGCGATGCGCTCGTCCTTGCCCTGGAACGGCGCCCCCTTTTGAAAGCCGACCGGCGTCGAGAGGCCCGAGGCGAGCTCGCGGTGAGACCGAGAGGCGCAGGTGCGCTCGCCCACCATAGCCCACGAGACGAGGTCGGCGACGAACTGGGGCGTGATGGTGTCGAGGTATTCATAGCTCGTCGGCAGCCCAAGTCGATTGATCGCGAGGAGAAGTTGGCGCGCCGCGCGCAGGCCCTCGTTGATCTGGAGTGAGCCGTCGAGCCGCGGGTCGTTGATCAGACCCTTCCAGCCGCCCGTTGGGACCGATGAGGTGTCTTCGAAGCTCACATTCATCACGACTAGCAGCTCGTCGGCGTGCTCGGCGGCGAGGCTGCGCAGCCGCGACGCGTACTCCATCGCCGCCTTCGGATCGTGCACCACCGGCGGTCCCACAATTACAAGGAGCCTCCCGTCGTCCGCGCGCACGCCATCCGAGCCGCTGTGCAACAGGCCCGAGATGTCGCACCGTGTTTGGAAGACGAGCTGCTTGATCTCGGCGTCGGCCTCGAGCTCCTCGAGGCAGCACGCGGGCGGCAGCAGCGAGCGGATCCGGCGCACGCGCAAGTTGTCGCCGAGGTCCTTGTCCTGCTCGAGGAACGACTTCAGGTTCGTCACGGACTCTTCGCGCTTAGGTGTCGGCACAGACTTCTGCCGGCGCGCGGTGACAGCGGCTGAGAGACCCTCAAGAGCAGTCACAGTCGAGGTCCAGTCCATGCACGGCGCGGTGACGCTCATGCCGTACTTGCGGTTCTTGTCACCCGGCTGCAGGAGCTGCGCGCCGCCCAGCAGAAAAGAGGGCAGCATGCACCCGAACACGTGGCGCTCACCCGCGCTCACGCCCGAGGCGATCGAGGCGACATCTGCCGCGCTCTGGCATTCGACCATGACGCGCGCGGGCAGCTCGAGCGCCTCGAGCTTCGCCTTCGCGCGTTGGATGGCCTCCGCGCCCGGCGGTAGCAGCACGTGGCAGTCGCGGTTGCCGGTCGTCTCGACGATGCCGGCGACGCCCTGTTTGGAGACGGAGAGGAAGGCGTGCGGCACGGCGCTCATCCGCACCGCGTCCACGACGCGCTCGGCGGCGTCGCCGCCCGTGGCGACAGTCTGGAAGCCGACCGGCGTCGAGAGGCCCGAGGCGAGCTCGCGGTGCAAGAACGATTCCGACGTGCGCGATGAGATGGTTGACCACGAGACGAGGTCAGCCACAAACTGCGGAGAGATCGTGTCGAGGTAGAGGCAGCCGCACGGCAGCCCGAGCTTGTTGATCTCGAGGAGCAGTTGGCGCGCCTGCTTGAAGCCCTTGTTGATTTGAAAGGTGCCGTCCAGCTCGGGGTCGTACATCGCGCCGCTCCAGTAGCCCGCGCCACCGGCAGGTTCGTCGAGGAAGACGCGCATCACGATGATGAGCTCGCCTTTGAGGCGCTCGGCCAGGTCGCGCAGCTTGTGCGCGTACTCGATCGTCGCGGCGTAGTCGTGTACCGACGCGGGGCCGCATATCACCACGAGGCGGCTGTCGAGGCCGCGCACGGCCTGCGAGAGGCTCTTGCGCGCGGAGGTGACGGTCTCGTAGACGGACGCGTCCGCGGGTGCCTCGTCGATGAGGCACGCCGACGGCACGAGAGGACGGATCGCGCGGATGCGAAGGTCGTCGAGGTCATCGAGGCATAACGCACGGTCGGTTGGTTCAGACATGAGCACCTCGCCGCGGCGGCGGGCCGATGTCTCGGGCGGTGACCACGGGGTCGTGCGGCGGCGATCTCGCTCCCGCGGTGATTGCAAGTGGGTAAAATTCCACACTCGCATTTGCAAGCCCACCTCGGATACTATTGTCTTGGCAAAAAGCGTGTTCACGTGAGCATCCCATAGTTCTCGTTTTTCTTGACTTCGCGCCAAATGGCCGACGAAGTTCCAGAGGCAGCCTCGACCAAGAAGACGACCAGCAAGAAGATGAGCAGTCAGAAGAAGCCGCCGGATGAAGATGGGTCCGAGTCGCCGCCTGTGCCGGGCGCCTCGAGTGCGGCGTGCATGCGGGCGGTTTCGGCGGGCGCCACTGCCGGTGCCCTCATCGGTGCGATGGCCGCAGGCCAGCAAGCGGCCAACTATTTTCGAAAGCCAACAGGCAGGGAGTTAGCGCCGGAAGCAGCAGCGCCGCCCGCGCCACCCTCGCAGCCACTGCCACCGCTGCCGTACCCGTACCTCTCAATGGCCACACCCTTGGCCGCGCAGCCAACGCCGACGCCATCACAACTCTCATCGGCCCAGCAGAATAGCTGGGCCGGTGCGCCGCCGCCGTACTTGGGCTACCCGAGCTACTACACGCACGCGCCGCCCATCCCACTGGCCGCCTATGCGCCGCCGCCGCCGCCGCCGCCGCTTCAGCATCCCTTTTTGCACGTGCACCAGCAAGGTCCGAGTGCGGCTGGTGGCGGCAGAGGCACGGAGCCGCTGACCCTCGCGCGCATCCTCGAGAGCGCGCCCCAGCTGCTCGGCTACGCTCCTCCCACGTTCGTTGCGCCCTCGGCCCCCGCCCCCGCGCCGCCGCCCGCATCCTCGCCGCCTCCTGCGCCGCCGCCAGCGGCGCCGCCCCCTGCCCCGCCGCGCCTTGCAGAGGCTGTGGGCAGCGCGGCGCTCTTTGCTGACTATCAGCACTGCCTCACGTCGCTCGAAGGGCTGCTGAACGGCGAGCTGCAGCGCAAGAAGGGCGACCTGGCGGCGGTTGCGGCTGTGCTCGAGAGTCAGATCAGCGAGGTGCGCCAGGCTGTCGGCGCCATTGAGTACGAATCGCGCGAGGACGCGGCCGCGATCGCCGAGCGGCTGCACGTGTACCAGCGCCGTAAGCTCGCGCTGCTCCACCATGAGCTCTCGGGTGCCATGCTCGATATCGAAGCCATCGAGAGCTTCGTGCGACAGGTCCTCAGCCTCACCGCCGCGCCGACCGACGCCGACGACTCTGGCGGCGGCGGTGGTGGCAGCGGTGGCAGTAGTGGCGGCGGCGGCGGCGCCTCCGCGGCAGAGCGCGCGCCGTCTCGAGCGTACGCCGTCTCGAGCGCCTCGGCGGCAGAGCGCGCGCTGCGGCTGGTGGAGCGCCACCCGGAGATGCTCGAGACGGCGCGTCGGCTGCTACAGAAGCCAGTGCTACCGCCGCCCCCGGGTGTGAATCTCGACGATCTGCCGCGCGAGGTGGCCACGCGCCGCGCGCAGCTGCAGCGGCTCGACGAGCTCGAGGAGACGCTCGAGGCCAAGGACGCGTCGTTGCGTGCGCTCGCCGAGGAGGCGGCGAGCCTGGACGCGGAACGAGCGGAGCAGGCCGAGTACGCCGCACGCGCCCATGCCTTCGCGCACGCACTGCAGAGTCGCGCCCAGGAGGAGCTCGCTCACTGGGCTACCCTCGCTGATGAGTCCGCCGCTCGTCTGGAGGAGGTGGGTGGCGCACTCTCCGCCTCGCGCCACGAGGCGCTGGTGCTGCGCAGCCAGAATGAGGAGCTGCGCGATCAGAATGAGCTGTTGCGACACCATTGCGAGGAGCTGCGGGAGCTCGTGACTCGCGCGGGCCTCGCAGCGGTGCGGCCAGCGCAGCCGGTGCCGGGGTCGGCGCAATGGCTCGTGTCGTCCTAATCGGAACGAGCGAGCGGCTCTCGACTGCTGTCCTCTACCCTCTGCTGCCACACCCGAGCGAGCCAGAAGCCCCCGGCCATGTGTTTCCGGCAACCCTTCAGAACCTTTTCGAGTGATGCGCAGGTGACGGTCAACTGTAGGACAGCCCCCGCCCCCGCGCCATCGTGTATTAACAGCTCGTGTGTGTGAACTCAAAGTGTGTATTCATAATGAACTCAAAAACCGCGAGCGCGAAATGGCGTCCATCTCGAAGTCGTCCACCGCTCTAATAGATTACGAACCGGCGAAGAGCGCCGCTGCATCATCAACTGCGATCGTCGTGGCGTCCGAGCCCGTCGTCAAGAAGCGCACATTCAATGACCTCATCATGGCTGGCGAGCACACCAAGGTGAACGCCGCCGCTGCCACGTCCGCTGCATCTGCCCTCCGGCCTCTGCGCTGCTGAGGATGCTCACCCGCTGGCGCAACGCGTGCACGTGCGTTAGGCGTCACTCGAGCAAGGATGGCACGAGGTGAAGCCACTGCAGCCGAGCGAGATACCGCCCGCGCTTGTCGGCGCGACCCTCAGCTGCCTAGAGGTGCCGATTCTTGCAAAGGGCTTGCATCGAGCCCAAGCAGAGGAGGCGGCAAGGCTCACGGGGGACGGACAGAGCGCGCCACTTGGACTCTTCCTGTTTGGCGGCGACGATGACCAGAACCGGCAGACGGACATTTTGATGGTCTTCTACTTGCAAGACCAAAAGTGGCGCCGGCCGATTTGCAAGGGGCGGCCTCCATCGCGCCGCTCTCGGCACACGGCCTCGGTGGTCACGCTCGATCGCAAGCAGCGACTACTGATTTTTGGGGGCGTGGGTGCGACTAATGCCGTGAGCCTGCTCGACCCCGTCGAGATCGAATGGACCCACCCGGCCGCGCGCGCGGCCCAGAAAGACATGGAACGGGCACGCCGACGCAAAAAGTCGTCCGAGGAGCCGGAGATGCTGCTACCGTGCGCGCGCTTTGGGCACACGGCGGTGGTGGAGGCGCACGCTGGCACGCAGCGCTTGATCATCTTCGGCGGCGCCGACTTTAAAGGCGCGCTCGGCGACGTGTACGAGCTCAACATGAGCCTTGAGCAGCCTGAGTGGTCGCGTCCCGAGATTACTGGGCTCGCGCCGCCGCCTTCGGTCAAGCACTGCGCGGCGCTGGTGCGTGGGCACATGGTGCTCATCTCGGGCGAGAAGGAGTGGGGCGGGCACGTGTGGGCACTCCGCCTGCAGCCCGCCGGCCAGATGATGTGGCTACGATCGGCCGTGCCGGACTTTCCATTGCTTGGCATCTCACGCCACGCGATGCTCGACTACGTGCGCCCGCGCCCAAACCGGCGCGAGGAGATTTTGATCTTTGGCGGCGTGCTCGAGATGTACACGGGCGAGTCGCAGGTGCTCGACTCCTTCTTCACCCTCGACCTGCGCACGTGGCATGAGACGGAATCCGAGCTCCCTCGTCAGACGTGGGGCGACATTGAGAAGTCGCTCAGAGCGGCGGGCAAGGACGAGAAGGACATCATCAAGAAACGCGAGGAGTGGGAGGAGGAGATGAAATTCAAGCAGAAACAGAACCAGCGCGCCGAGCGCCTCCGGCGGCGCAACCTCTTTGGCGCCATCCGGAAGGACGCGTCGCAGAGTGCCGACGGCAAGACCAAAATGGAGCGGGAGCTCGAGCAAGATCTTGCGGACCCGCTCGCGGACGATGAGGAGCTCGCGGCAAAGCTGCGCGATCTGGAGTTCGAGCTCCCCCCTGAGATGATGCCCACCATTAGCTTCGGCGAGTGGGTGCCGCTGCGCGTGGGCAGCCGCCTGCCGCCCGCGCGCTTCGGACATGCGATGTGCATGGGCGGCTCCAAAGCTTACATCTTTGGCGGACGCGACAAGTCCGATAAGGCGCCCGTGCGGAATGACCTGTACGCGTTTGAGTGCGTGCCGCTCGCGTGGCGGGCGATCTCGTACGATGGCGACGGACCGGGCACACGCGTCTCCCACGCTATGCTCCAGATCGACCAGTACCTGTACGTGCTCGGTGGCGGCTCGGGCAACCGCTCGTTCAACGACCTGCATAGGCTCGACTTGTTATCGATGCATTGGGAGCTGATCCATACACGCGGCGAGCTGCCGGGCTCCAAACCCGACGCACTCATCGGGCACTCAGTGCAGTGGGTTGACCCATTCCTCGTCGTCTTCGCCGGCGGCGACGGGCGCAAGCCCTCCAACGAGCTGCACACCCTCGAGGTCTCCACGGCCGTCTGGCGCAAGATTGACACCCAGGGCGCGCCGCCCGCGCCGCGCGTGGGTCACTCCTCGACGCAGCTCGGAGCTCACATGTACATCATCGGCGGCTTTTCGCGCGGGAAGTACTTCCACGACGTGCATGTGCTCGACGTCGAGCGTCTCCAGTGGACGCAGCAGGCCGTGCTGGGCACGCCTCCGCACGGGCGCGTCTCGCACTCGGCCACATTGTACAAGGGCGCCATCCATATCTTCGGTGGCTCGGCGGGCGGGACGTGCTACAATGATTACGTCGTACTCAATCCCGCGGAGAGAGTGGCGCCGGCGGCGGCGGGCGCGGCGGGTGACGGGCGCGGCGCGGCGGGCGCGGGCGGCGGGCGGAGCACGATCACGGTCGGTGGCAAGGGCGGTGGCAAGCCGAGTCGCAACGCACAGGCTGTCTGGTCGTTTCCGGAGGTGAGCGGCATCCCTCCGGAGCCGCGTTTTGCGCACACGGCGACCACGATCGGCGCGAGCCTCTTTATCGTGGGCGGGCTCAGCCGGAAGGGCAAGCCGCATGACACGCTCCATGTGCTCGATCTCGGTGTCCTCGAATGGTCTTTCCCGCGCATGTCGTTGGAAGGGCCGCCGCCGCGCGGCCGCCACACGTGCGCGGCGGTCGGCTCGGTGCTCTTCATCTTTGGCGGTGGCTCGGCGGGCAGCATCTACGACGACGTGTGGGCGCTCGACGCGGACGGTCAGGGCATGCGCCTGCTCGAGACGATCGCGACAGAGCAGGTGCTTGGGCCCGAGGGCACCGCCGCCGCCGCCCGGCGCGCGAAGGAGTCCCAAATCCCGATGAGCTTCCTGGTACCGCATATGCTCACCACCGACGAGGAGCCATTCTATCCGCCCGAGGAGGAGTACGAAGACGTGGTCGCGCGCGAGGCCGACGCGGATGAGGTGCGCTCGTGGCTCATGCACCTCGGGCTCGCTCAATACGCCTACACCTTCGAGGTGCATGAGATCGATTTCAGCGTGCTGCTCGAGCTGCAGGAGCACGACCTTAAGGATATGCGCATCGACGACCCGACGGCGCGTCTCAAGCTGCTGCACGGCATTGACGTGCTGCGCGCGCGGGGTTCCCTCGCGGCCGCCGGGCGAGCGCCGCGCGAGCGCCTCTTCCGTGAGCGCTACCGTCTCGGCGCGGAGGTCAATTACGGCGGCTCGCCGGCGCTCCTGGCGGTCGACTGCAAGACGGACCTCAAGGTAGTGGTCAAGTTTGTGGCCTCAATGGCCGAGTATCATCGACAGCTGCAGCTGTACAATGACCTCAAGGAGGAGAGATGCCTCGCGCGCCTGGCAGACTCTTACGCGGCCCTGCCCGGCAGGGCGGCGCTCGGCTCTCGGTGGAGGCGACTAGGGAACAGGAAGCCCACGTCCGGCACCGAGCTCGACTACCCGGCGCTCGCCGCGGCGCTGCTCAAGAAGAGCCTGGTTGCAAAGATGGCCGCGGTAACCTTTGACCCTAAGGAGATGGAGCTGTTGCCACAATTGAGCGAGAAGATCAAGCAAGACAGCTTCATCAAGGCGGGCGAGGAGTACTTTGAGCAGTCCGCGCATGACATCGCCGACCTGCAGCGCGGCTGGGGGCTGCCCTGCCTCGTGCTCGAGTACGGCGAGTGCTCGCTCGCCGACTACATGTCGCGCGGGCTGCTTCCACTCATAGAGCTGAAGGCGACCTTCGAGGCGCTGATACGCCCAGTGCTCGTGCTCCACGGCAAGCGACTCGCCCACTGCGGGTTGCAGCCCGAGTCGTTCCGGCTCTATGACGGCGTCAACTGGCGCCTCGCGACAGCGGACTCGATCACGCCCTTTGGCGAGCCTATGCCTGCAAAGTGTCCGATCTGCTACGCGGCGCCCGAGGCCGTCCGCCCGTTGCGTCATCGTGGCGGTGTGCAAGCCGCCGCGTCTGCGCTGCTGAGCTTGGCCCCCGCCGCGGCTTCCCTCGACGTATGGTCGCTCGGCGTGCTGCTCTGGCAGTTCTTCTCGCAGCAGCCGCTGTTTTGCTCCGAGCACGAGGCGTTCGAAATGGCGACTGCGACGGTCGGGCAGCTCGAGCCGAGCCTGGGCTGCGTGACCGACTTGCAGGCGCGCCATTTGCTGCACAAGATGCTGCAGCGTGAGCCGCGCGAGCGCATCGACTCGCATAAAATTGCGAAGCACTCGTACCTGACCGGCGGCCTCGATGAGGTTGAGTTGGAGAGCACCTTTGGGCCAATGCAAAAGGGGCAGCTCTTCCTGCGCAATCTGCTGCTTCAGATGGCGGGCTCGCCTGGTGGACGATAAAAAAAGCCGTTCTCGCAGAGATAAAGACGGCATCTGCCAAACCGCAGCCAGACAAGTTCAAGTTCGCTTCACGCTTGCCGGATTATCTTCAAACTTCGATCACATAGTTACTCAAGGAGTCAAGGACAATGTGTACATATGTGCTGCTCCGCGGACAGCCGACCCCGCCGCGCCGGGGACGGCAGTGTGTCCGCACTCACAGTTTCACGCGCACTACAAGTATTAATCAAAGAATTTTCAACTTCATTCGATACATTTTAGAAGGGCCAATCGGCGCGATCCTTCGGATATCCGTCGATCCGATAAGCCAACGACAAGCCCAGCCCCAGACGACCTCGGTGAGCACGGTCTGCAAACTCGGTCGGTGCGCACATGATTGTCGGCATTCTATCAGCTTTCTCGTCCTTCTTATCACACATCCGACGAGAATAGAGCTGCCCGCGCACGCGGCCCCACGGCGGTCTTTGCCCCACAGACCATTCCCCACACCGTCCGCGGCCAAACGCCAAGCGCCCACAGGATTATACCCCTTCCTGTCAGGCGGCGCCGTCGACCACCTGCACCGTGCACGCAGGCGGCGGCGGGCACGCGACGGGCACCGTGGGCCGCTGCGGCTGCGCGTTGGCGCCCACCTTCCAGCCGCACACGGATAGTCGGAAGCCATCGAGGGTGAAGGTGCCCGCGGAGCACACAGCGAGGCGGAGCGGGAGCGTGGCGACGCCGTTGGGCTCAATCCAATGCTCAGCGATGCGCGTGCACCCAAGCCAAAAGGCCTCGCCTGAAGACACGCGCTCCGACGCAATCGTGTCCGACTTGTCCGACTTGTCCGACGTCGCGTTGGCCGAAGGGATGGCGGCCGCGACGGTACCAAGTGCAGTAGACACGGCCGCGGCCACTGCGCCCGGCGACGCGGGCGTGAGCGTGAGCGTCGGCGTCGGCGTCGGCGACGACGATTCGCCAATCTGGGCGAGGTCGAGCGTGAACCCGACCGCCGCTGCACGGTCGCAGTTCTGTACGACTACGAGCAAAGGGACCTCGCAGATGGGGGACTTGCCGAATGGGTGCACCACACGCGCGCTTGCCTCGACGTGGACACGTAACGTCGCGGCTGCATCGAGGGGCATGCTGCTCCCCGCGGAGGGGGATGCCGAGGAAGACGCTCCCCCGCGCGTGCTCGGCGCGGCCACGAGTAGCAACGGCGGCTGAGGCACCAGCCCAGTCAATTGCAGCTGCCCGTGTGCCCCCCCTTCTGGATCCAGCCAGTGCACCAGAAGCGAAAGGCCCTCACGCGCGCCACTCTCTGCCGCGCTGAGCTCGCGGGTGCGTGGCTTGCGCCCGTACGTCGCCTCGCCATCCGTCTCGCTCACCGCGGCCACCCCCTGACGAAATAGAGCCCCCAGGTGAGGCGCCAAGCGTGAGTCGATCGGCGGTTGCGAGCCGCTAAAGATGATCTCGCTGTGGCTCATCGCCGGGGGGACTGCGGCGGCCGTTAGGGCCGCAACGGTCGCGCGGATCCCAAGGGTATCGTTCGGCGCCGCCTTGGCCGCGGCGGCGGCGGCGGCGGTCTCGACCGCGTCGGCGGCCAAGGCGGCGGCCGCAGCGAGCGCGGAGGTACGTGGAGAGAGGCGCAGGTAGAAGGCGTTCGCCTCGGTCGGCTCGAGCAGCGAGGGCTGCGAAAGCGCCATAGAGAGAGGCGCCGCATTCCAGACTGCCGAGACGATCGACAACTGGCACACGCGCAGCCGCGCACTCGTCGCCACGTTCTGCACGTGGAGAGAGAGCGCGTACTCGGGCGCGGCGCGCTCGCTCCCCTCGGCCGTAGCCGCATCGGCTCGCTGTATGGCCGGACGGAGAGCATACTGGACGTTGAGTGACGGCTGCACGCGCAGCTTGGCAGAGAGTGGGCACAGGCGCCGCTTGAGAGCGGTGCACGTGTGCAGCGGCTGATAGCAGAAGACGAAGTGGAGCGAGTGTGCGCCGAGCGCGGCCGCGCGTACGTACAACGGCATGCGCAGCGTACCTCCCGGTTTGAGCTCACCCGAGGGCAGCGGGAGATTGAGGAACGACCAGTCGGGGGGCTCATACTTGAGCTCCTTGACCGGCTTGCCGCCCGCCTTGCTCTTGAGCGCATCGGCGAGCTCGGTCGGCGTCGGGATGGGCGGATTGTCGCGCCCCTCGGCCGTGTGCGTCGGCCGCTCGCGCGAAAGAATCGTCAAACTGCCGCGAGCGACGGACGGGCGCTTTTGGGCGCCCTCATCGGGCAGCTCGGGCTCGGGGTCGCCGAGCATGCAAAACGCGGGCTGCGACATCCTCAGCTTGATCTCGTTGAGCGGCGTGCGCCCCACGTTGCACAGCACGAGCGAGCACGTGGCGATCTGGCCAAAGAGAAGTGTTGAGGGCAGCCCCTCGATGGAAGCCTGCAGCAGCGGCATCTGCTGCACCACCTTCATCGAGAGGCTCTGGTCGAAGGCGTACACCTTGCCCACGCGCTGCGCCTTGGTCTGGTTGAGCCGCTTGCCGTGCAGCACGAGAGGGTGCGTGCCGTGCGCCACGTCATTGAGCGTCCACGTCACGCCGTCCACTACCAGATCACCTTCGCACAGCGGGCGCACGCCGAGGCGCACGTGCGACCTGCGCCCCGCTGGAAGCAGCAGCGACTCGACGGACGTCTCGAAGAGCGAGTCCTTGCCTATCGAGACAGGCGCCGCCGCCACGGCGGGCGCCGCTGCCACAACGGTCGCCACCACGACGGCGCCATCTGGCGCCGTATCGGTCGCATCCGCAGCGCTCGACGGCGGGGCAGCCAGAGTGTCGGCCGTTGGCGCCCTATCCTCCTTCGCGTCGACCTTGGCCACGGGCGGGCGCTCGACGGGCAATACGGGGCGCGGAGCGCTTGGATCAGGCGTGAGCGTACAAGTCAGCTGGAGGGCCGTCACATGCATCTGCACGTGCATCGGGTTCTCGAGCTCCACCTCGACGTAGACCCATTCGCCGAGCACGCATGGCGACACCACCTCCTTGGCGGCGGTGGCGACCTTGCCCGTGAGCCAGTTGCCGCCGCCGCCCATCTCGGCCGGTAGCAGCGGCTTGGTGAGCGGCAACCAGAGTGGATGGAGGGCCGAAAGGAGCCCCGAGGACTGCGTGCCGCTCGGCTGGTTGTGGTCGTTGAGCAGCACACGGATGGAACGACTGTTGAAACGTGGCAGCGGGAGAGCGCGCAGGCTCGCATGCGACGGGTGGGTCTTGAGGATGGCACCGAGCTCACGCACGAAAGTCTGTTGGCGCTCCGCTGGCTGTCGGGAGTGGTGGAGCAGCCGCAAGAAGTAGGCAAGCGCGAGCTCGATCTTGCCAAGCTGCGAGCAGTTGCGCCCGAGGGTGAAGTGCACGTGGTCCTCCACGTGCGACCAGCCCTTGCCCACGTACACGCGTAGCGCGCCCACGTACGCCCGTACGGCATGCCGGCGTTGCGCGCACGAGATGTACCGGTAGCCGGCCAGGATGAGGTGGAACGCGTACTTGCGCTGCATGGGCATGCGCGACGAGCGGAAGCAGAGCGCGGCCTGCTCGAGCAGCAGCGCCGCGCACAGAGGTGACTCCTGCGTCGACTGCGCCACGAGAGCTTGTGCCACCTCCCGCGTGGCCGCCTCTCGCTTCTTGGGAGGTGCATGCACGAGGAGATCCATCTGGAGCAGCACGGCGCGCGTTGCGTGGCGCGCGGCCCGATCGCCCGGCTGCTTGGTGAGCTTCAACCAAGTCGCCGCCGCCGTCTCGGCTGCTGCGTCCATTTCTTTCCATGCGCCGTCAGTCGCGTGAGTGCAAAGCGCGATCATCTCCTGCGAGAGGGCGTAGTGCTTCCACGCCTTGTCGTTCTTGAACTCGCTCGAGGCGTACCCGTACGCCTTGAGCGCGATCGCGTAGTCGCCGAGCAGGAAGGCGCAGTCCGCCAGCTGGCGCGTCTGCGCTTCGATCGAGCCGCAGAGGTACTTGATGGCCTCGCCAGTACCGGTGGTGCTCGAGGCACCGGTAGCCTTACCGCTGGCCATACTGCCTCCAAAGAAGGTGCGCAGCTTGTTGGCGACGCCCGCGCGCGCGGCCTTGACCGTGGAAGAGAGCGCCACCACGCGGGTCGAAAGCGCCGCGATGATCTGGGCGAGGAGGGGGGCAGCAGAGAGGCGATGAGTCGCCAGAGCGGAGGACTCATCGCGCGGGAAGCGCGGAGGGCAGAGAGAAGGGGGGCACCGGGGATGGGGGGGGGGGGGGCGCCGCCAGAAGCGGAGGGGGGCGGTCGCAAGGGATGCGCAGCAGGCGCTGCCGCAGCGTGGGCGCTGCTGGGATTTGAGCCACACGCACCTGCTTCACGATGGCCGTCTCGACGAGATCCCTTAACGCTTTCGCATCCGCCTCAGAGATCGGGCTATCGGCGGGCATGGGCTTGGGCGGCGCACTTGAGGGCGGGGCATGCATCACCGGCCGCGCCCGCGTCCACACGTCCTCCGGTGGTGCCTCGCCCGCCTTTCGCGTGTTGAACGACAGCAGATGGCAAACTGACGCTCCGAATACCGCCTGGATCGCCTTGAGGGCGGCCTGCGCGCTGGCAACGTCGGTGGCGCCGCTCGAGAGGTCGTGCAGCAAAATGTAGGTACGAGGCAGCGCGGGGTCCGCCGAGCCGTCCGCAATCACCGACGCCATGCTCGCCTGCGACGCGAGTGCATTGAAGACATGGACCGGCCGCTGCTCCGTCGCCGATGCAAAGAGCACACAGCCAACCGGATGGTCGAGCGTCGCACCGTCGCCGTGGCGCAGCGAGACGGCGAGCTGCTCGCGAAAGGCGCTCAACCACGAGGTCTCGATAGACATCAGTGGCGGCAACGTCGATGCCGTCGGCGGCCCTTCGAGGTCGCGCTTCTCCGCGTCAAGCAGCTCCGCACTGCAGTCGTAGGACTCCATGAGGCGCGTGAGGTGCCGGTCGCAATTTTCATGCTCGACCTCCTGGAACTCGCTCGTGTGCACGAACCGCATTGAGAAGGTGCGCAAGCGATACCGCTCGCCCACCGTGGTGATATCAAAGTTCTGATCAATAAACCCAAAGGGCCGCAACATGTCGACTGCGCTCAGCCCGTTCTTCTGACAAATGGCGTCGGCCTCGGTCGTGGCCTGCACCATCACCACGGCGCTAGCGCCGTGGCGTGCGATCTCGCGATCCTGCTGTGGCATCGAGACCTTGAGCTCCGGGCGCTCACGGAGCGACGGACCTGTGCACACACCCTCCGCGAACCCCTGGCCGCGCGCGATCGCAAAGGAATTCACAGAAAGATGAGTTCGTCACGGCACCCCCGCCAAGGAATCCAGGATGTCTCTGTCGCACCGCCGCCATTTGAACACAAAGGAACGCGTTTGAACACGCTACATGTCGTATACATGCAAACACGGTACAATGTAACCGTGAACATCAGCCATCGCTCTCGTCGACTTCCGAGGAGCCCGCGCGACTTCCGATTAGACCCTGAACATCAGCCATCGCTCTCGTCCTCGTCCTCCTGGTCCTCGGCGCCTTGGCCCTGCGTGCCGTAATACCCGATCGGGGCGGCTGGAGCTTCCTCCATCAGCTGACCGTCGTCCGATTCGAGTCCGCCCTCGTCCGCTTCGTGGTCCAGGATGACCACAGCGTGATTCGTCCACAGCACGTCATGGTCCGGACCTCCGAGGGCGTCGTGGTCCAGGTCGCCCTCCGAGCACCCATCGGTCGAGTCCCAGTCGGCCCCGTCAGTCGAATACAAGCTTCCCTCGTCCTCGCCAAATACGACTGCCTCCGCTGCGGCCGCTGCGGCTGCCGCGGCTGCTGCGGCTGCCTCTACGCTCGCGACCGCCGCCGGCGTGATGTTGGGTATGAAGCCAGTGCCCTTGTCATCAGCCGCCGTCGCGCCGTGGCGCAGAAACAGCGCCCGCACAGCGCGCGCTCCGGTGGCGCTGTGCTTCTGCTCTGCGAGGCGCACTCGCATCCACTCGAGAAGCGTCAACGAGGCAATTGAGCCGCGCACGTCTGCCCCGTGCTCAATCTCGTACTGAAACTTGTGCAGCGCCGAGCAGCGCACGTGCGTAGAGCGCTCCGCCATCCACCAGACGGCCGCCGTGGGCTTGAGCTGCTCAAGTAGTGCGCCGTCGTCCACCATCAGCTGACATCGCTGCGCGATCGTGCCTCCGGCGAAGCGCTGCCCGAAGCAGTGCAGGGAGTCGAGCGAGCCTAACCATAGGTACCGCAACCGCGGAAGTGAGCCCGCACTCAGTGCAGCCGCTAAATCATCAATGAGTTCCTGGCCTCGCACTACCATGGATCGCATCGCGGTGGCCGACCGATAGTCGTACTCAAAGCGCAGCTCCACTTGCTCCAGTTGCGGCCACGCGCACAGCAGCGTCACCAGCCTCGCCGCACCCGACCATGAGAGGTGCGTGAGCTCGAGCGCCCGCAGGCCACTGAAACGTGCAGCCCACGCGAAAGGCGCGACCAAGGTCACCATGCGATTGACGCGATGGCCCGCTTTACCATAAGGCAGCGTGAGCAGTCCACGTTGCGGGCTGTGCGCACTCGTCAGCTCCAGCTCCTCGACGAGCGCTGAGACGAGCTGCCGCATCCGCCAGCAGATGGCAAAGAACGCTTCGATTTCCCACCATGCCGTCGAGCGTTTGCGCAGGCAGAGGAACACTAGGCGCAGCGCATCGTCCGGGAGAGTATCGAGACTGGCCTGCGGTTCTTTTTCTCCTGTTGACACGGTGGCTGAAGTGTCGTCATCGGCCTCCCGGCCCACACACTTCGTCTGTGCGCCCGCCATTGTGTGAATGTGTATGTGTTGTGTATGTGTGAATGTGAATGGGTGTCGGTGTGACTTCTGACACACACAAGGAAACTTCACGTTCCGCTAAAGTGTGAGGTAATTTAGTAAAGGAGCTATAAACCAGGACCAGAGTTTACTGTGCTGCCAGCACGACGACTATGTCAGGGCGTGTGCCCGTGTGCCGTGTCACACAGACTCCACAGCATAACAAATGTTCCGGTCGACAAATTCAAGTTCACATTTTTTTGACAACGGCCTCATGCAAACGTGCAGTCGGGCGGCCGTTCCCGAGTCGAGCCCGGTGTACCGCGTCGTCGATACAAATACACCCTCGCCGCGCCCCACGTCACCTCCACACGTTCGCGCAATGTCTGTGGATCGTCCGAGCGCGACGCGTTGGATGGGTCCTCTTCAAACCCGTCATCGAGGCTCGTCCCCGCTGGGAAGCGAGTCAGCGTGGCGATCATCCGCACTCGAGGGAGCGAGGCCAGCCGCGATGCAAGGCGCGCCATGAAGGCGTCATCGAAAAGCAAGCTTGCGCAGTACACGATCGTGGCCTCCTCCAGCTTGCGGCACGTCAGCATGTCCTCTTGAAGCAGCACGGCCCGCGCGCGCAGCTCCGGCGGCGCGCGTGCCAATGCGCGGATGCCCACGAGGTGCCTGCTCTCTGAGAGCTCGACGCCGATCGCACTGCGGCACGGCCACTCGAGGGCGGCTTGCAGCACGCAGCGGCCCGCGCCCGAGCCGAGGTCGACGAAGCAGTCATTCGGTGTAGGTAGGAGGAGCTTCTGCACCTCACGCACACCCCGCACCGTTAGCTCGCCGTACGCCTGGTGGCCGCCCGATGCGTCGATTGTGCGGATGTCTGCGATGGGGATCTCATGTATGTCTGGGAGGTCCGAGTAGAGGGTGTTGAGGAGGTCGGTGGTGTCGGCGCCGTAGTCGGCGCTGCTGCTCGAGCGGAGCGTCGTCGCGGTGGCAGCGAACGCGATGCCAGCGGTCGCACTTGACAAGCGAGCGAGCGCAGGCCATCTTCTTGGAGAGAACATCGTCGAGCAAGAAAAGTGCCCGAGAGAACGCCTTGCAAAAAATGTTTTCTGGTTTTCCACACGTGATTTGCTCCGAAGAATTCTCGAATTTTGGATGTCATTTTTAGATTCTTGCAGAGAATCAAAAGGCGGTCTCGAACGAGAAACCGCATTCCACAGTCTCGCATCCCGCCGGCTGTGGGAAGCAGAAAAGGTGCACATGATGGACTTAGTCCGGCCGTCCGCGGCGGCTCCCGCCAGCGCCTGCACACGCTCATGTTCAGCTCTCCTCGGCCTGACGCAGGTTCCATGTCCCCCTTCGCGTCCGAGCACGAGATCCGCCAGCCCCTCAGCCCCGTCGCCGAGCCCAATCAGTTCAGCGACGCGCCACAAATTTCTGAGCTGCCAATAATCTTCAAAGGCGAGAATGTGGGGGGAGGGCAGGAGCCTTCGACGCGAACGATGTCTCGGTCGACGCCGACACCGACCTCGCTCCACGACGGCTCGGACACGGACACGCCCGCTTCCGATCTCCGCAACAATGCCATCACGCCGATCCTGGTGCCCCCCGATTTTCAGGACAAGTCTGGCCGTGTGTTGATGGGACCCGCGACGACTGACACGGCGGCGACGATGTCGCCCGACTCCGAGCGTGGATGGCAGTCGAGCACTTCGCCGCGGCCCATGCTGGCTGACGAGCAGCTCGGCGGCGTGGCTGGTGCTGAGCGGACGCTCCTCATGTGCGATGAGGTCGATGAGGAGGACGATGAGGAGGACGACGACGCTTCCCGCGAGGAAGCCGAAGACCACGACGCCGTTGCGGCTCTGCTCTTCATGGCGCGCGTCCCGAGCGTGGTCGAGCTGCAGCGCAGCGCCTCCACCTCCGAGCTGGGCTTCATCTCGCGTGAGGCCTCGACGACCAACCTCTCCTCTCAGGGCAACGCCTCGCCCCGGGGAGAGCGCGTGGGTGACAAGCGACGCGCGCCGTCGCCGTTTGGCTCCGACTACGCCTCGGTCTCGCGCCACAGCCCGGTGCCCAAGTTTGCAAACGATGGCGATACGCGCTACTTTTGCCGCTACCCCCAATGCGGCAAGGATTACGCGTCAACGGACGCCGTGCGCAAGCACTGCCGGCAACGCCACCTCGAGTGGCTTCGCCGCCTGGGCCACGGCTGCCCTGCCCTCTACTGCCGCCTCGGGGACGCTACAAGCGAGCAATAACAGTCAGCTTCCCATCGGGCGCCCCCATGACTGGGGCGGACGCAGCGCTCTGTGGCGCGAGCGGGGCATGCAGGGCCAGGGGCAAGACCAGAGGGGCGGTGCCTCTCGGCATCGAGCGATGCCGAGTGAGAGGTACTCGCACGCAACTGGGGGTTCGGGGGCCCCGTCGTGCTGACGGGCCCTCGCCAGATGCAACGGCCGCGGACGGCGCGGTCAACAGCAGCAGCAGCAGCAGCAGCAAGCGCAGCGGGAGCAGCGGCCAGCGCACGACGAGCATAACGGGCCTGTCGCCTGTGAGACCATTGTGGTCTCACCTCGCACCTCACCTCCAGACATGAGCGACAGTGTCTGCGCACGGACCTCTCTCTCTCCCTTTCGAACAACCTATATGACTAATTGACTCGTATTCATGGTACAAGTCGCCCTTCCACACACGAAACGCAAGCGCAGGATTCTGCCCGCTTCTATCTCGTCAACATTGGTCCTGGCCGCCGACCCTCTGAAAACATGCGCTCCGCCGCTTCGAGACGCGCCACCGGATTGGTACGCCGTGCGCTGAGCACACAGTCTGGCAGCAGCAGCTCAAGCGTATCAGCGACCGACCGCTACCTCTTCGACCTTAACGGCTTCCTCGTGATCAAGAAAGTGTTCAATGCTTCGGAGGTTGACGCTGCCAACTTGGCGGTCAACGCGCACCTACACGAGCAGCACGAGCGGTGGGGTAAGCTCAAGGTGGCCAACGCGTACGGCGTGCGTGGCAACACTCTCACCGGCACCAAGGGTCGCTTCGATCTAGCCGGAATGCTCGGGTGGGCCGAGGGCGAGCGTGAGTTGTTCCGGCGTGTGATGACTCACGAGCGCCTCGTTCCGTACTATCACGCCTTCCTCGGCGCGGGCTACCGGCTCGACCACCTGCCCTTCCTGATCCGAATGGAGCGTGGCTCGGAAGGGCACGCCTTCCACGGCGGCGCTGTTCAGCCCAACGGATCGCCTGCTTGGCCGCTGAGCTACCACTGTAGCCAAGGCGAGATCCGCTGCTCGTTGCTCGCGGTGGCGCTGCAGCTCTCGGACACGCGCGCCGGCGACGGCGGCTTCTGTATCGTGCCTGGTAGCCACAAGGCCGCCTTCGCGTGCCCTGAGCGAATCCTCGCGTACGAGGAGGCGCGCGAGACGGTCGTTCAGCCGGTGCTCTCCAAAGGCGACGTCGTGCTCTTCACCGAAGCTGCGACGCACGGGACGCTGCCATGGGTGTCGGATGTCGAGCGGCGCACCGTCATCTATCGCTTCTCGCCCGCGGGCTCCGCGTATGGGCGCAGCTACCTCGAGGGCGGCCTTCAGGGTATGGCCGCGGACCTTGACGGTCTGACCGATGCTGAGGCCGCCGTGATGCAGCCGCCCTTCCACCCGCGCCTCGACCGCGCCAAACTGGCCGAGGACGGGACTCTCGAGCCGACCAAGTCACGCGAGGACTACAAGAAGGAGTTTGACAAGAAGGTCTTTGGGAAGAACTATTTTTGAGAGAGAGAGAGAGAGAGAGAGAGAGAGAGAGAGAGAGTGAGAGTGTGAGAGAGAGAGTCTTCTTGCTTGCTTGCTTTTTTCCCCGCTTGCTGGCTTGCAATCAAGATGTGGTTAGTCTGCCGAAACCCAAGTGACGTGTTGAAGAAAAGTGCGGGGCGTCCGAGATGGAAAGCGGTAGCTTCATCACACGCCTACCAGGGCATCTGGCCACGTTCTCATTGTGCCTCGTCCTTATCGCTTGCTGCGATCGCTTCGCCATCAAGCCGTGGCTCCAGTCCAAGGCTTCTTTGGCCAAGAAAGACTTTGATGCGGCTCGGTGGTTCTTTGTGCATGCGCTAGCGAATTTCTTCGTTTGTGTGACCGGCGTGCGCGCTCTGTTCACTGTCTTGTGCGACCCTTACAACGCTGTCGACAGCCGCGTCTACGGAGACACCTCGATGTTTGGCAATGCGTCATCGTGGCCGCTCGCGTTTGTAAACGCTGTCCATGTTTACCACATGCTCGGTGGCTTCAAGCTGTCGAAAGATGACTACTTCCATCACCTCCTCTTCATCCCGTTGCTCGGGTTTCCAGGCCAGGCGCTTCTGTGGGGCCCCGTCGAGCCAGCTGGTGCCTGCTTCATCTCCGGGTTCCCCGGCGGCATCTCATATCTTCTGCTCGGGCTGCAAAAGCTGGGCTTGGTGGTGCCGATCGTCGAAAAGCGTGTGACTGCGAATCTCAACGCGTGGGTGCGTTTGCCGGGCATCCTCCTAACGAGCTTCATCTGTTTCCAAGGTCTCATCTACGGCCGGCACATGCTGCCATTATGGGCGCTGGTGATTCACGTCTTCCTGCCTCCATACAATGCGATCTTCTATAACAAGCAAGCCATCGCGAATTACACCGTGCATTTCCTCACGAGCCTGATCTCGCAGGATGAGGTCATCAAGCAGCGGTTGCTCGAGGCCCCCGATCCCAAGCTCAAGGCACCGACGGGGCTGCGCAAGGATATCCTCGTCTCGTGGCGCGAGGCAACCGCGGTGCCGCAGCAGGGTTGCTAAGGGAGACTGACCCGCCACGTTCACAGAGACGTCAGCACCTAAAGCCGCTCGAAGTCCAAGATGCCGTGAGGCGGGCCGTAGCGTGAAGCCATATGCTTCATGGGTGAAACCCAAACTGCCGTACAGGTCTAGGTGCACGTCAAGGCCCGCTCGGGGAAGAGCAGGGAACTGGGAATAGGGGCGTGAGGCCGTTCACACTGGCCGTTCACGCTCGGGGCCGAGTTGCCGTGGAAGCAGACGTCGCTCATCGGCGTGTAGCCAGAGCGACGCACGGCAGCCCGAGCCGACACCGCAGGACTGTGTGTATCAGTAGTGTGCACCGTGCGATCGTGTGTAGAGTGCGGAGCGGTGCCTTCTATCTTGTGCGCTGGGGGGGTGTAGGCTCAGTGTGGGGGGGTGTAGGCTCATTGTTTAGGGATTAGGCTGTCTTGTAGCGCGATGTGTGCGTTGGCCGCGCCGGCCACACACACACTGTTCAACACACTGTCCCAATTGCACTGTCCGTGATGATTTTCGCATTGGATTTTCGAGTTTCATACAGAATGAACACAGACCACCGGCGCGTAATTAACGTAGCGCGTTCGCAGCATGTCGAGAAGGAACTGAACTGAACTGAACTGTAACGTTTACAGTCGCCTGCAGTCGCCAGTAAGCAGTATTCATACTTGTACTACGCTTTCCGAAATAGGCCTCCACTTTGCATCATAATAATGCCTGGAGCCACACTGCTCGTGCTGCTGGGCTGGCTGGCTGGAGCCAGCCCGCTGCGCGTGAGCTTCTCGGTGTCGTCCACCATGAAACTCGTCACGCTGCAGGATTTTAGCACGTCTGGCGGAACGATCAACGTATCCATCTCCGTGGCTCCAGGAGCGTGCTTTGACACAATAGGCAACTCGACCGGGTGCTGGGATGTGCTCGACCAGACGTACCTCTCCGTCCTCAACTTTGACCAGTGGCGCAATCTGAGCCACTGGCTCGCGCAGAACGACGCCGTGCGCGCCGCGACGGGCTCTACCGAGCTCTGCCCGCAGCCAGCCGTAGGGTGGAGCTCTCTCTCGCTGCTATCTTGGCAAGAGGCCGCCATCGTACCCGGCGGTAGCGGCGCGGCTGACTTCAGGGTAAGCGGCCGCGGCTTCGAGCCGGCCGTGTCAGCGCACGAGGGGATCCGCCCGGCGCCGTCGCCGCCTGCACCCATCACATTCCAGATCGGCTTCCGTCTGCCACCGCAGCAAGATATCTACACGCTAAGCATCTACAACTGCTTCGGCGAGGAGTTGCACGCCACGGGCGAGGCCCGCTTCGTGGGCGGCGCTGGCGAGACGCTCTCGACGCGCCAGCTCGACGTGCTGGCCGTGCGCTTCGGCTTAATGGTGCTGATCCTCGCGTGTGCAGTTGCGCTGGCTGTGTTGTGCGCCATGTGTCGTGCGACCATGGTGCCGTTGCACGGGCTTTTCATATTGGTGCTGCTGCTGCGCTGCCTGCAGCAGGGCTTCCTCGCACTGCCGCTCATGGCCGCCTCGCAGGACGTCATCTCACCCGCGGGAGGCATCATCACCGCAGCGGCCCTCGATGCCTACAACTCTCCGCAGCGCGATACGAGCATGCGTCAGGAGCCGATGTGGCCGCCGCCGGCGCCCGGGGTGCAGCCTGGCGACTTCCCGGCGCCTGCCATCGGCGGCAACGTCCCGCTCGCACCGCCGCCTCCCTCGCCGTATGGCGTCAGTGGGCCCATCTACCGATCGCCCGCCGCTTCGATCAACGCCGCTGACTGGGGGTTGCAGAGCGCTGCGTTGCTGAGCGCTGCGGCGGCAGAGCAACTCGCCTCTATATCCTTCATCACGGCGCTACTGGCCATCGCGGGCGGGCGGCACTTCTTCTTTGCCTCGACGCCCGCGCGCGAGCGTGAGGGCATCTGCTTGGCCTTTGTGCTCTACTTTGGCTTCGGCATGCTGCAGGAGGCATGCACGGGCGAGGTGCTCTGTGGGGTCTTCGTCCTCTTCTACCAGGTGATTCGCATCCTGCTCATCTTCGCGGTGCTCCTTTTCCTCAACGCCACGTCCGACCACCTGCGCCGCGCGACGGGTCATGTCTGGCCCGCGCTGCGCGTCGACCTGTTGCGACTCATCGCCTTCCGCCAGATTCGAATGCGTCTGCTCCTGGTCTACCTCATCCTACCTATCATCTTCCTCTTTCTGGAGGTGGTCCTCGACTGGCAGCACACCTGGTCCAAGGTCCTGTGGCGCGAGTCGCTCGAGCTGTACGTGGTGCTCGCGGTGGTATGGCGGCTGCCGCCCACGCTCACTATCTACTCGATCCACTTTGCCCCACTCCGACCCGCGCCCAACGCCGAGCTCGCCCCTGGCGCCTATCCTCGCTTCTTCCGGTGGCTTCTCGGAAGTAGCGTTCATGCTCCATCCGCAGATGCGGCGACTGCAGCCGGCACGGCCAACGCGCAGCGGCAGCAACAGCAACAGCACTACGGCGCCGCGCGCAACGGTCGAAGGAGTCGCACCGACTAAGTGATCGACTGTGTCTATAGATCGCACCGGGGTCGCGCTGGGGTCGCGCTCTCGTGCACTTCCGCAAATGCCCCCGTAAATCCCGGGCACACACGCGTCCGCGGGTCGCCGCCCCCCCGAATAGTTCGATGTTTGTGTTAATCGAGTGCGGTGCGGCACATCGGTTAGCGGCCGATCATGGTTCACCGGTCCGACCCGATCACCGTCGCGCGCGCGCCGCCGCCGGTGCGCGGTGGCGCGCCGGCTGCCGGCCTGCGGCTCTCGGCGCCCGGGTTCGGCTCCGCCGCCTGACGGAGCAGGTGCCGTCCTGTGCCGGGCGTGCGGCGGCGCGGACCGGAGGCTCTCGGATCACGCCCGGCCTCCGTCCCGTTCGGTTCTCCGCGACTCCGCCGCGCCGTACCGCGCGGCGCGCGCGCGCGACGGTAGGACGGTTGCGTTCTCACATCTCAGCGACTCAGACCGGTCCGCGTCGCGGCCGGGCCGGTCGCCCGCGGGCGGAGCCGGGACCGTCACACCACAGCCGTCAGAGCGCGGAAACTCAGCGCGCCGGGGTCTCGTCGCCGGGTGCGGCCTGCGGGGTCAGCTCTGTGCGGTGTGCTCTCGGAGTGTGAGGTGAGAGTTTTTCACCGTCGAGAACGAACCGGTAAATCAACACACATCGGTTGATTGACGTGTTCGTTTCTGACACATAACATGGATCTTGTATGAATCCGTTGAAATTCAGCGCGACACCCTTGAAAAAGTTCAACAGACGACCTTGATGCTGGGGCCGCAGTCGCGGGCTGCCTGCAGTAGCCGTTCGGCGGCGCTCGAGGAGATGTGCGGGTTGTTTGCGAGGTGCACCGTGATCGCGCGCCCGGTGTTCATACGCAGTGCGGCAGCAAGCGCATCCGCGCCCTCGTCGCTGACCAGGTTGCCCCCGAGAGGTCCGCCCAAATAGAGAAGGACAAGGTTGGGCACTTCATGAAGCTCCCGGGCGAGTGCATTGAGACCGACCGAGCCAATATTGTTCGCCCGCGCGTGCACCTCACGCAGCGCGCGGCAGCCGCCCGCAGCCCACGCGCGGGCGAAGCTCGTGGCACCTTGATCCCCCACGCAGTTGTGCTGGATGCGCACCTCCTCGATCGCGGGCGCGCCGCCCAGCCGCATGGCGTCACTCAAGGCAGCAAACCCAACGCTTCCGATAGAGTTCTCGTGCAGCCACAGTTTCGTCAGCCGTGGCGCACCGCCTGAAAGGGCTCGGCCCAGCGCCATCGCGCCGCCGTCGCCGAGCTTGTTGTATGAGAGATCGATTTTCGTGAGGGCCGGCAGCCGTGTCGGAGTGAGCAGCACGGCGAGCGCTGCGCAGTCGAGGTCGTGCAGATTGCGCAGCACGCCGGAGAACGAGTCAAGTGATCGCGCACTGCACGTGAGCGACCCGCTCGCCCACCTTGGTGTCCTTGACGATTCTTCAGATGCCCCGTTCATCCTGAGCACCGCCGACAAAGAAGGTCTCAGCTTTGCGAGAGCGCGTGTCACATCCGCTTCCGCGGCGACAGGCTGCTCAACGTGCGGCAACAACATGTCGGCGAGCTGCAGCTCTGCTGCGGGCGCTACCTGGGGCAGGATCTGGATCTGCGAGCCGCTCTCGGAGTTTTCCCGAGCCATCGCGGGCGGGGCTGCAGCTGCCTCCAAGGACGCGGCCAGATGGCTCCTCACCCGGCTCAGGATCTTATGAGTGGCAATGGGGTCATCCCAATCAATTCGAGAATGTCCAGAGAAGTCTGAGCTGTCGGGGCCGGTGGACGGCAGCCGCCGCACAGTATCGCACTTCCGGTGTCGCGATAGGGAGGTGAGCTCCACGCCCACCTCAATGTCTTGGGTATTTCCCGAGTCGCTTGGCAATTCCCAATCGCTTGACAACTCACGGAAGGAGCCAATACATGATATGTCCACGAAATCGCGCTCTGCTGTGGCCGCGGTTGGTCCACCTGTTGCTCCTGAAGCCCAACTCGCCATCACTACTTGTACACGAAGTATTGGGGGGGGAGGTTGGGGGGGGGACGTAAAAAGAGGCCCTGAGAATTAGCGAGAGTATTGGGGAGTCTTAAGTGTGTGCCGTCTCCGCCGTGTGAACAGGAAAACGTTAAGCTGGGTCTTCGAACCTCGAAGCCACGTGGCCGGATAAAAATGCGGGCATTCCGCTCTGGTCTCCGGCCGCGCACGGCGCTCCTGCCGTCGCTGCTCTCGCGCAGCCGGTTGCAAGGCCAGTCGCCGCAGCTCACGCTTGCACGTCGCTGCCTGTCGACAGAGACCTCTCCTGCCGAGGCGAAGGAAGTGCCGAAGGCCACGCCGTCAGCAACGTCGACCGGATCGCAATCGATGGAGTTCCAAGCTGAGACGAAGAGGCTGCTCAGCATCGTGGCCAACTCGCTGTACACGGACAAAGAGGTCTTTGTGCGCGAGCTCGTCTCGAACGCGTCCGACGCGCTTGAGAAGCGCCGGTACGCAGCACTGACGGGCGGAGGTGGTGGTGGCGAGGAGGCTGGGTCAAATATGGAAATATCGATCACGACGAACAAGGACGCGAACACGCTGACGATCGCCGACACAGGCATCGGCATGTCGCGCGAGGAGCTCATCGATAACCTCGGCACCATCGCGCGCTCGGGCACCAAGGCGTTCGCACAAAACCTGCAGGAGAAAGGCGAGGCGGCGGCCAACGTCATCGGCCAGTTCGGCGTGGGCTTCTACGCCGTCTTCATGGTGGCCGACGAGGTGACCGTGTACTCGCGCAAGCACGGCTCCGACGTGGCGCATTGCTGGCGCTCGACGGGTGACGGATCGTACGCTCTCTCTGAGGCGACCAACGTGGAGCCGGGCACGACCATCGTTCTCAAGCTCAAGTCCACCGAGACCAACTTTTCGCAGCGCTTCCACATCGAGCAGAACATCCGCAAGTACTCCAACTTCGTGGGATTTCCGATCACCGTCGACGGCACGCGCGTCAATACGCTCGAGGCGCTGTGGACCAAATCGAAGAACGAGGTGACCGTCGAGCAGCACGCCGATTTTTACCGGTACGTTGCGCAGGCTTTCGATGACCCGCGGTACACGCTGCACTTCCAGGCGGACTCGCCGCTCTCGATCCGCGCGCTCTTCTACGTGCCGCAGAGCCACATGGAGAAGTGGGGCATGGCGCGCCAGGACCGAGGCGTGCACCTGTACTCGCGCAAGGTACTCATCCAGAGCCGCTGCGAGACTTTGCTTCCCGAATGGATGCGCTTCCTCAAGGGCGTGGTCGACTCGGAGGACCTGCCGCTGAACATCTCGCGCGAGACGATGCAGGACTCGCTCCTCATGCGCAAGCTCTCCACCGTGCTCGCCAAGCGCGTCGTCAAGTTCCTGCAAGAGCGCGCCAAGATCGACCAGGCAGCCTTCATCTCCTTCTACCAAGAGTTCGGCCAGTACCTCAAAGAGGGCGTGTACACCGACTTCGACAACAAACACGAGATCGCCAAGTTGCTGCGCTTCGAGTCGTCGCGCGGCACGCCGGGCGAGCTCATCTCGCTGGACGACTACGTCGGGCGCATGAAGCCCGAACAAGGCGACGAGATCTTTTGGCTTCTGGCGCCCTCTCGCGACTCCGCGCTCTCGTCCGCGTACATGGAGTCCTTCAAAGCCAAGGGCGTCGAGGTGCTCCTCCTCTACTCAACGGTGGACGAGTTCGTGATGACCAACCTGATGCAGTACAGCGGCAAATCGCTCATCTCGGCCGAGGCGGCCAAGCTCGCCGTCGAGGACAGCAGCGCGTCGGGCGCAGCCAAGTTGAGTGTGGAGGAGGCCAAGGGCTTGCAGGAGTGGATGACGAAGGCTGTCGATGGCGTCAAGGAGGTGAAGCTCTCGTCGCGGCTCGTCGACTCGCCCGCCATCGTCGTCGGGCACGAGTCCGCCTCGATGCGCCGCATGATGACCATGGTCGAGTCGGGACGCGCGCCCGCGCTGCCGCCGCAGACGCTTGAGATCAACGGTGGCCACCCGATTATCGTCGCGCTCGCGGCGGCGCGCAAAGTCGAGCCCGAGATGGCGAGCAAGGTGGCGTCGCAGCTCTTTGCCAACGCGCTCATTGCTGCGGGGCTGCTGGACGACCCGCGAACCATGCTGCCCAACGTCAACGCGCTGCTCCTCGACCTGGTGCGCCCGTATGCCACTGCCGCCACTGCCGCCTCTGCCGCCACTGCGAAGGCGGACTAAATGCGGACGCGCCGGGCCCAGAGGCGGCGATGTGACGAAACACACGAGATCTCAAGATGAACGATGCCAGAGAGGACCGCGACCCCGCGACGACGACGTTTAGGCTAGATATCACCTTATCGTAGACCGCGGCGGCCGCGCGACGACTGGCGGACCACCGTACGGCTGGGCGCGCGGCGCGGTCCCACGGGACCGGGCTCTCCGGCTCCCTCGCCCCCCAAGGGCGGCGCCCGGCCGCGGACCCGTCCGCCTCGCCGAATGCGAATCGTCCGGTAATTTACCGGTAATAAATTGATTGACAATGGCCGCGCGAGTGTCGCGCGCGGCGACCAACCGAACGTCCGAACGATACGTCTCAAATTTCCGCAGCCAAACACACTCGGGCGCACCGCGCCGTAGGGAGCCGGATCGTTCCGCTGCCGATATGCATATGGCGAGACATCACGAGACTGACAGACAAGTCTCTCGCACTCCAAACCCCGCGGCACGCACGCACGTCGCGGCATGCTCTTGTGCCCACTGCCCCGCCCCGCTCAGCTCTACCCAAAGGACATTGCATCTTGCTTGATGCGAACTTCTCTGTTGGCGGCTGCTGCTGCTGTATGTGTCGTGCTGCCCACGTGCACTGTCGACTGCATGCTGCCACCGGAGAGCCTTCAGCTGGAGCGGGCAGCATGACGAAACTGAGTCAGTCAGTTTCGTCGAGAGCCTTCAGCTGGAGAGGGCCCGCTCAAGTTGGGTTCGTTGGTTGGGCTTCAGCCTCGCAAACCTCGGGTGGCTCGGCAGCGCCGAGAGCACCTGCGGCAGGCCGTCGCGCACCTGCTTGAGCAGGTGCGTGATGCGCAGCTCGAGGCCAGGCTCGATAAGATCGGTGCCTAGGATCTCGCCAAAGATGCAGATGATGTCGGGCAGCCGCTCCATCGAGGCACCCATGACGGCGGTGTTCGAGGCCTCGACGAGCTGTACGAGCTGCTGGTGCACCTTCCACGCCTCCTCCTTGTCCGCGCGTATCGGCAGCACATTGAGCCAGCGCGGCCAGCCGACGGCGCCAATCTCGGGCGTACGCGCGCACAGCTTGCCTAGGGCGGAGACCGCGTTGTCCGAGGCGGACGCGTTATCTTCATCAAAGGCCTGTTCCGCTTCGAACACCTCGATGAGCACCTGGGCCGCCTGCTGCTGCTGGGCCGCGCCAAAGGCGGCGCCGTTGTCGCACGCAGCGAGCACGCCCAGCCCGTACACCGCCGCCTGGCGCACCTCGGGTTTCGGGTCGCGCGCGTACTGAAGATAGGCGGGCAAGAGGGTGCGCGCGTATTCGGTCGCGCCGCCGTCGGCCGAGCAATGCTCGATGATGTCGTCGAAGACGCAGAGTGCAGCGACACGGTCGGGCTCGGCCGCGGTGGGCTGCAGCATGGCCTGCACGATGGGCTGCAGCTGCGCCTGGAAGAGCGGGAGTAGCGGCGAGCCATACACTTTGAAGAGCGTACCCAGGCACTCGACAAGCGTCGAGATCAGATTCTCGTCGTTGATGGCGTCGGCCTCGCGCGCGTCCTCCTCCTCGTCGTCGCCCTCCTCGTCCCCTGCGGCCTTCGAACGCTCATCGCGGCGCTCGATCACCTCGACCACAAGCTCTTTGACCACCTCAAACGACTGCTGCAGCTCCTCGGGAGTGAGCTTCGCCGCGTCGCACTCCTCACCATGCTTGATGATCTCGCACCACGCGGTGAGCAGCTCCGCGAGCGTCTCCGTGTCAGGCTCCTTGTGAAGCTGATCAATGACCGCCTTGTACAGGTAGCCCTTGAGCTGGTGGACCACGTCCGGGGTGGCCGAGGGCGCGCCCTTCTGTAGCGCGAGGATGGCGCTGTCGAGCAGGTCGGGCATCGCGTGGCACGCGTTCACGCGCACCTCGTCCATGTACTGGAACCCGATGAGAGGCACGAGCACTCGCGCCACGTCAGCCACGTGTGGAAAGAAGGCGTCCTTGAGCTCGAGCGCATACGTGCGCAGCATGTGGCACGCCGTCGCCTTCTCCTCAAGCGCTGAAGTCCGTATGGTGATGCGCTTGTTGCCCTGCCCCCGGATGGCTACAGTCACGCTCTCCATTCCTTCCTCGGCCTCGACCTCGTCCTCGTCGTCAGCGTCGGTGACGTGGAGCTCGGGGTCGACGAGCGCCGAGCGCAGCAACGGCGGGATCACGTACGGCAGGTAAGGCGAGAACTTTTCGCCCAGGCACTTGCAGATGCGCCCGCACGCCTGCAGCATGAATTGGATCTGCGGGTCGTCTGGGTCGAGCGCCTCCGTCTGCTGAGTTTGGATAATGAGGTCCATGACCTCCTTGGCGTCGGGCTCAAAGGCCGCGTCGCCCACGGCGACGCCGATGAGCGAGATGCACTCCATGGCCTTGCCGCGCAGCATGCGGAACTGCTTGCCACCCGCCAGCTGTAGGATTTGCTTGAGCCCCGGCATGAAGGAGCCGTAATACGGTGCGAAGTCCTCCTCAGCCACATCGGCCACCGAGGCGATCGCGGTGACCGCCTGCTCGGTGACGCGGCGCACGTTGCGCTGCAGCAGCACCATGAGCTTGCCGAGCAAGTCGGGCAGGTACCGCTTCAGCGTCGGCTTCGAGCAGTGCTCACAGAAGTTGATCACCGCGGCGGCCGCATGCGCCTGCACGCGCTTGCACCCGTCGTCCATCGTCGCGATGAGGGCGGGCAGCACAAGCTCGTGTAGCTCCTCCTGCAGATCGGGCCCAAAGTCGGTGCACATCTGGCCCACCGTGTTGATGGCCGCCCAGCGCACGCGCGGGTGCTCGTCGCGGAAGTGACCCACGATCATCGTGACAATCTGTTGGAGATTGGCCTTCATGGCCATCTCGCAGCCCTCGCCCGACTGCGAGATGGACATGAGGGCAGCGTGCCGGTGCTTCCAGTCGGGGGACTTGATGAGTTGCTGGATCTTCTCGAAGAGCACGGGCACCATCAGTTTGCCCCCGAGCGCGATCGCCAGCCTGTCAATCGCCTCCTCGCCCACATCGTAGTTGGTGATCTCCTCATCCTCATCGTCCTCCTCACGCTCCTCCCACTCCGCGAGCTCCTCGGCGGTATTCATGTCGATCTCGAGCATCATCGATAGCGCAACGGGCACGGTGGTCTCGCAGAAGCGGTCGAGCTTCTTCGCGGCGCTCGTCATGTTCTCAGCCACCGTGAGGAGGAACTCGAGCGCCAGGTGACGCGTCGCGTCCTCGAGGCTCGTGTTGGAGGCGATCGCGACCATGCCGTTCACCGCCTCGTGCAGGTGCCGCTTGAGGAACTTGGGCTGCGACTCGGCGATCTCGACGAAGACCTCGAGCGCGCTCCGGCACGACTCCTCCTCGCCCGACGTGAGCGCCTGCGCGATCGCTTGCTGCATCAGCGGCACGAGCTCCTGGAAGTGGTTGCGCGTGTCGGCGGACTGGAGGGCGAGCAAAAAGGAGGCGAGCCCCTTGAGGCCAGCGATGCGCACGGCCATGGGCTGGTCGGTCTGCAGCGAGCCGCGGAAGACCTCGAGCAGCGTAGCGTGGTACGGCACCATTTTTTCGCACATGAAGTCGGCGAGCGCGTTGAAGATGGTGAGCGACGCCTCGTGCATGTTGGCATCGCCGCTGCGCGTGCCCTGCAGCATGAAGGGCAGCAGCTCGGGCCACCCATTTTGCTGGTCCGCGTTGAGCAGGTTGATGCCCAGCTGGCCGACGGCATCGCATACCTTCTTGCGAATGTGCTTTTTCGGCTCGCTCTGGATGCACGCGAGCAGGTGTGACTTGAGCGCCTGGCCGACCGCTGGTGAGAGCAAGCTGATCAATGAGCCTTGCGCCTGGGTCGCGCAGGCCATGACCGACTTGCGCAGCAGCACCGCGCAGAGCGCGCGCACCTCCTCGGCCTGGTTGGTGCACAGCATGTGCACCAGCCCACTGAAGAGCGCATCTTTATTGGCCTTGGCTTGCTCAAACGCCTCCTCAGCTTGCCTGCGGATGGAGTTGTCCTGGGACCTGAAGGACGCCGAGGCGAGAGGAGAGCGAGCATGCGTGTGACAGCGTGAGTGTACGGGCGGCGTCGAGTAGCGAAGCTGAGCTGCCGTGCCGCAGGCGCAGAACCCAGCTGCCAGCGCAGATGCGCTAGCGGCGCAGAGGGCTCGGGTCTCCCAACCGTGTGGATTGCAGTGCAGGGGTCGCTCGGGGTTTCGGCCGAGGACGCAGCGCAGCGGCGCGGCAGCGATAGAGGCCGCTGCGCTCACAATAGGGCCTGGAGCATCATCTCGAATTGCTGCAGCATCGACGCATCGAGCGCCATGCGTGTATGCGATCGGAAGTACTTCCCGCACGTCGCACCGCGGTCACCGCGGAGCTTCCCCCGAAAACCCGTCCCCCCGAACGCCCGAAGTGCCTCGAGTCCACACGCAAAAGCACTATGGATACGGATACGGATACTATTCCAGAAATCCTTCTCAACCCCTTTACATGTATCCTTTTGGCTGTGTGAATGAATGCGATCCACGCCGCATATCGGGGAGAGTCTTTCCGCTGAAGACATGTCGAACGAGCTTTGCCCTGCGAGCGCGCCCTTCTTCGGCTTCATGGGTGCAGCGGTTGCGCTCATCTTCGCCAGTGCGCCGCTCCGCTCCACGAATATGCGTGCCGCGCCAGGCGCAGGCACCGTGTGCGCATGGGCGTGCACCTCACAGGCAGAATTGCTTTTCAGGCTTCTGCAGGGCGCCGTCACAATGGCGAGCCCCTGTTAACCTGTGTCGCCACGCGCGCCGCCCCTGCACGCAGACCTTGGCGCTGCGTACGGCACCGCCAAGTCCGGCGTTGGTGTGTCGTCCATGGGCGTGATGAAGCCTGACCTCGTGATGAAGTCGATCATCCCCGTTGTCATGGCGGGTGTACTTGGCATCTACGGCCTCATCATCGCTGTTATCATCGCCAACGGCGGTACGCGCACGCCACCCAAAAGTCGACGGTCCCAAGACGGTCTTTTGGGAGTCTCACTCCAGACGCCCAAGCGCCTCCCCCCTCGTGTCGCTTGCCTTCTCACTCGGTTCCTCCTCACGTGCGTGCCTTCTTGCTGTCCGCAGTTGCGCCTCCGGTCGGAGGCGTGACGCAGTACTCGTCCTTCACCGGCTACGCCCACCTCGCGGCGGGCCTTGCCTGCGGTCTCAGCGGCATGGCCGCTGGAATTGCGATCGGCATCGTGGGCGACGCGGGCGTGCGTGCGTCGGCTCAGCAGACCAAGCTGTACGTCGGCATGGTGCTGATCCTCATCTTCGCGGAGGCCCTGGGTCTGTATGGCCTGATCGTCGGCCTGATCCTCACCTCGAAGACGGCTCCGTGCTCGTAGACTCACAAGCTTACGCGGGCGGTTGCCGGGCCGTGTGTGTGGGTTCCCCGATGCAGCGATTCACCGCCAAGGATTCCGAGAACGGGCGTCATGGGGAACGTGAAATGAGACTGTGCGATTGGCGCGGGAATGCACCCTCCAATGTTATCGACTTGACTTCAAGTCACTTTATAAAAACCACAAGAGCAAGACTCGGAAGACAGACAACCTACTACTGTAATGTATCACGTTCCAGGTCGAGGCGAGAACAGTGTGAACGACGCTATGAAACAGAAAGAGACCGGAGGAGTTCAAGCCGCATCGGCAAGGACGTATGACAAGCCCCGAGCTCACGACGAGCAACGAGGAGAACAAGCAGGTTTCCATGCCCGGGTCCCGCCGTGTCACAGACTCACAGTGTGCCGTTCCATGTTCCCATGTCGCATGACGCCTTACTCCCACGCCGACCTCCCCTTCAAATTCCCCCACCGCAACTCAGGGGGTCCTGCCAATGTGTAGGTAGCTTAGTAAGTTACAAAGTTCTGTTCTGTAATGTATCACAGGAAGCCGATCTAATGTTCTCTTGAACTTGACTTCAAATGTACTCTAGACTTGACTTGACTGGACTTGACCTGACTTGACTTGACTTGACTTGACTTGACTTGACAGATCGGGAAGTTCGAGAAGTTTGAGAGTCATGTAACGTTGCGGACGCCTGCGTTGCGGCAGCCGGCTAACGACGCGACGCAACACAGCGGGTATGTTGGCGATGACCACAAAAACCGCTGCCAATGATCAGCTTCCACGAGCAATGCTCGAGATGCTGAGCAGGGACGGGATGGTGCCGCTGCGCACGCCTCAAACACCCAGGCTGAATAACACGATCAGTCGGCCTTCGACCAGGCCGAACACCATGAGCAGTCAGCCATCGCCTCGAGCGAGGCGCGTGAAGCCACTGGCAGACGACCCTGCGCGACCACTAACGAGCACGAGCCAGATTTCGGTGGTCAGCCAGCGCACGTTCTTTGCTGGCAGCAGTGCACCTGCTTCGCTGTACGACTTGGACGGCAGCGTTACCGCGCTGCCATCGGAACGGGCTCAGGCACGTCAGCTCCAAGAGGCGCTCATACGCGCCTTCGAGCGATCGGATGGCGAGCTCAGGCCACCGATGGCGATGCTTCTCGAGGAGTGGGACCTGCTCGACCGCTGCACGGCCCGTCTCGTCAAGCTGACCGCGACGCACTGCCTCGAGTGGAGCCAGACGTTGGAGCTCATCCGACAGCGTCTTACTCTGCTGTGGGAGGGCGCGAGCGCCATGCTCAGCAGCCTGGCGGATCCCGAGGCAGCGAAGCAAATGCTCAAGCGTAAGCCGATAATCACGAACAATGAGGATCTGCTTACGGCCGAGGTCGTGGGGCTGCGCGCAGAGCTGAGCGCGTACGAGGAGCGCGCCATCCTCGCCGAGAGGCGGCTGATGGAGACTCAATCCACGATAGACTACTTTGGCGGCTTCGACGAGATGGAGAAGTTCGTGCTGCTGTCCACGCAGGTGGAGCTGCAAGAGGCCGAGCTGCGCTCGTGCCGCGCCCTCATCGAAGAGCTGAGCCGATCCGGGCAGCGCATGCTTGTCTTGCTGCCGGAGGGGAGTGGCGCGGACGAGGCTGAGAAGGCTGCCGCCAAGAGGGAGGCGGACCGGCTGGTGGCGGAGAAGGCGGAGGCGGAGCGCGTGGCGCGGATAGCGGCGCAGAAAATTGAGTTGGACAAGGCGAAGGCTGAACGTATGGCGGCTATGGCCGCCGCAGTGGCGGAGAAGGAGAAGGCGGACGCAGAGCAGCGAGCCGCGGAGACGGCGGAGTCGGCGAAGCGGATGGGAGCGGGGAAGGCGGAGGCGGACCGGCTGGCACAGCTGGCGGCGGAGAAGGCGGAGGCGGAGCGGATGGCAACACAGGCTTCCGCCGCCGCCGCCCCCGCCGCCGCCGCCGCCGCCGCCGCGGATGCCGCTGCGGACGCCGCTGCCGCTGCTGCTGCCGCCGCCAATGGCGACCTGACCGACGTGATGGTCGAGCAGCTCAAGATGATTCTGTCGCGCAACCACGCGCGCGTCATCGACCTCTTCCGCCTGTGGGACATCAACAGCGACATGCGCATCTCGAGGCCCGAGCTCCGGCGCGCGTTTGACGAGCTCGGCTTCGAGATCCCGGGCGGCGCTCTCGACGCGCTGTTCACCGCCTTCGACGTCAACGGCAACCAGTACATCGACTACCCGGAGATGCACAACAGGCTGCGCTCGTGGGCGGCCGACACGGAGGGCATCGTGGTCCACCTCAAATGTATGCTCGCCGAGGACAAGGGGAAGGTGATCGACATGTTCCGCAAGTGGGACGCGTCTGGCGACGGCCGAATCCACCAGGTCGAGGTGCGGTGCGCGCTCCTGTGGCTCGGGTACGAGGCGACGACGGACGAGGTGAGCTCCCTCTTCAAAGTGCTCGACCTCGACGGCTACGGATCGATCGAGTACAACGAGATGTATAAGGTGCTCAAGCGCACGAGCGATGCGCAGTTGGCACTGGCGCAGCTGGCGAAGACCAAGGAAGCAGCCGCCGAGGCTGTGCAGCGCGTCTCGCGCATCAGGGCCGTGGCCGAAGCCGCAGCGCCCGAAGCAGCAGAGGCAGCGGCGAAGGCGGCGGCTGACGCGACCGCTACGAAGGCGGACGCGGAGGCGGCGCAGCAATCGACAAAGGCCACGATCGACAGGTGCAGCTCAACTACAACCCTTGAGGCAGCCGTGGTCACTCTTCCGATTCCTGTCGAGAGCCGCGCCGTGAGCCCCGTTGTAATGCTCGAGAGCCCGGAGGCTATGGAGGAGAAGATGATGCTCGAACAGTCGATCAGAGACAAGGAAGAAATCCTCGAGCGCACTCGGCTCGAGGCCAAGGAGCTCATGAGCCAGAACACGCAGCTCACCGCGGACAAGCAGCAGCTCATGAGCCAGAACACGCAGCTCACCACGGACAAGCAGCATCTGCTCGCCGAGGTTGATAAGCTGCGGGCCACCGCCGACGGAGCTGCCGCCGCCGCTGCCGCCGCTGCCGCCCAGCTCATGAGCGAGAATGCCCAGCTCATATGCGAGAAAGCGCAGCTCACCACGGACAAGCAGCATCTTCTCACGGAGCTCGAGCAGGCGCTCGCCGAGATCGAGCAGCTGCGCTCCGAGCTCTTACGCGAGAAGACGCAGCAAAAGGGTGACAAGCACGTGCTTGCCGAGATCGAGCAGCTGCGCTCCGAGCTCATGAGCGAGAACGCACAGCTCAAGGCGGAGAAGGAGCAGCTGCTGGCTGAGCTCGAGCAGCTGCGCTCCGAGCACCTGCTTGCTGAGACCCAGCTCGTGAGTGAGACCACTCAGCTCAAGGCGGACAGGCAGCAGCAGCTCGCTGAGAACGAGCAGCTTCGCTCCGATCTAGACGAGATGCGATCGCTCCAGTCGCTTCTTCATTCCAAGGTGACCGAGCTGCAGGCCAAGGTGACTGAGCTCCAGTCCCAGGTGACGGAGCTCAGCCAGCTCGCTGCGGCCGAGCTCGCTGCCACTGCGGCTGCCGCCGTCGTCGCTACCGCTGCACCTGCCGCCGGGCACGCGCTGCAGCAGGCACCGGCGCCGACGCCACCTATGTCGCCGTCTATGTCGCCCGTGACGGTGCCGATTGTGGTCGACGACCCGGCGCGGCAGGCGGCGCGGGAGGCGCGGCGTGCGGCCGAGCTGGCCAAGATCTCGTCGCAGCTTGACACCATGCTCACCAGCGAGGCCGACGCGCCACTTCCGCTGCCGACGGTCGACGAGCAGGCGCTCGCCGAGCCTCCGATTGCTCCTGAGAGCCCACATGCACGCCGGAATCGTGCCGAGGATGACGATTTGTAAGGCACTTGCGGTGGAACGGCGGTTTCGCAAAAGTTCTTCGTTCATCTGAACAATCACTGCTTTCACTCTTCCCGTGATTGGCCGTCCTTCGCCATTCTTTGGCGAAGCACATGTCACGCTACGGCGTCTTTCGGCGGCCAATTGGCCTCGCCTCCGGCGACCCCGAGCTGCGCAAGCTTATCCCATTCCAGAGCACTCCAGAGACAGAACGGTTTGGCCACCTTGCAGATGCTTGGAAAGCGGCTGTCGGAGCCTCGCCGCGGGCCCTCTCTCGCGAGGCAGAGATGCAGGTGCCAGTCTCCCTCACTGAGCAGGCGGTCGCTCGGCTCCAGGAGGACGGGAAGCAGGCATTCAAGGATAATGATCTGCCGCGGGCAATCGAGGCTTGGAGCGAGGCCATCGAGCAAGTGCGCAGCCTCCCGTGTCCCGCACCCAAGAAGCTCGAGTCGACGCGCGCCGCGCAGCTGCTCGCCAACCGTTGCCAAGCTTACCTCAAGCTTGGCAAGGAGGAGGAGGCGCTCGACGACGCGGAGGCAGCGTGCAACGCCGCCCCAGGCTGGCCCAAGGCGCACTATCGACTGGGTACGGTGCTGCATGGTCGCGGGCAGCTTCAGCGGGCACACGCTGTGCTCTCGCAAGGCCTGCAGCTCGATCAGAGTAACGATGAGATGCGCAGGGTACTGCACAAGGTGAAGGAGGATCTGCTCGCGGCGAGGTCGACGGCAGTGCAGGCAGGCGCGGTGCCAGCAGAGGAGGGCAGCGCACAGTTCGGCCCTGCTTGCAAGCCGAGCGATGCATCGTCGCCAGCAGAGGCAGCGCTCGCGGCCAAGCGCGCTGAGATCGCGAGGCGGGTCGCGGAGGCCAGGGCGGCGCAGGAGGCCACCACGACGACCAAGGCGACGACGGCGGAGTACGGACCACCCAACAATAAGTCGCCGAGGCGGGCGACTGCCTCATCTGGCTGAGCGGCCGCGCCGGTGACACATTCATCAAATCATTATGTCGTCTAGACACATCACGCATGTAGATCGATGTAGATGTACACACTCATAGGACACACGGATATCGAGGCTGGAGAGGAGCGAGCTATGGGGCACCCTTAAAGAGAGTACTCTGTGCATGGTGCATTTTTCGCATTTGTTTCCCGGTGGTTCTCGGCGTTTGCGTTTCGTCTATATAATTCAATTCGATAATTCGGCTGCCTGCTCGATCGCCCCTGTAGCCTGTTCCCGGAATCCCGCGGGATCGTACTAACCGTTTGATGGTTTCACAACGGGATGGTTTCGGCGTGAGCCTTAGTTTGTGAGCCCCAATTTGGTGAGCCCCTCTTCCTCTACTACCGCAACGGCCAACGCAAGGCGAAGTACTAACAACTTCCGCCTCCCGGCTTGTGGCGGTCAAACAGCCCCGCCGGTTTTGCGGCCCCCCGCGGGGGCAACTGCCCACGATATTGGTACAAATTGAGGCACATCATGTACACTCGCGGGACGACGAGGCGACGCGAGTGAGCGGAGTCTACATCTGAGAGGCCTCCTGATTGACAGCAAAATTCCACTGATTAGTCGCTAGTGCCGCCCACCCCCGGTCGCCGGTGCGGTTACCGAACGTGCTCCCCAAACTCGGCTTCACTTCACGCATCGCTTTGATTTTCTCCCGCGGGCGGCGAGGGTCGGGCTGGGGTCGGGCGGGCTTTGTGGGTAGCGGGCGGAAAGGAGCGCGCGCGCGCGCGCGCGTGCTTGCTTGCGTGGGATAGGGGTTGCTTCAAGTGAGTATTTTAATAATCCTTCCAGAAAAGGCAACGCGAAAGGCGTTATGTGCAGCTCGCCCAACAGAGTTGATCTCATCGCGTCGAGGTCAATCGTCGTCGTCTCGGCCTTCCCCGTCGCGACCGTCCACTGCGCCGACGTATAAAATGAGTGCATTCGCCGTCCTGCAAGGTGCGGAGGACGGAGACTTTGATCGGTTAGTTCAGAAGAAGAAGTCACAGCTTGCCAAGGAGTCTGCAAAGCGTGAGGCGGAGGCCGCTGCTTCACGAGCAGCCTTTGACGACCTGAAGGCCAAAGCTGGCCAGTCCAATTGGGCAGATGACGATGAGGAGGACGACGATTTTTACAGCCTGCCGGTGCGCTGCGCACACACGGGAACCGAACACGTGAGCTCTAGCTACCTACGTGCAAACCAAGACACGCCTCTGCTGCTGCGACGAGTGGCTCTAATGCCATCTGCATGTCCCTGTGTGTGACGCTGTCCTGGTCTGTCGCGCTCGCAGCCTGTGCCAACCAGCAGACTGCCACTGGCACCGGGGTTGAATTCTCCAGCAAACGGAGCGGCCTCGCCGGAGGAGGACGAGGACGACGACGAAGACGACGACGAGGACGACGAGGAGGACGACGAGGAGGAGGACGTGCCTGCGGCAGCGGCGCCGGCTGGTGCACCGCTAACCGAGCCTAAGCGTGGCAAGAAGCCCAAAAATGGCAAGGTGCAGGCGGAGCTCGAGGAGGTGGACAGCCTGCTTGCCGAACTTGAGAATTCGGACAGCGGCAAGAATGTGGAGGCGGGCGGGCTCTCCAAGGCAGCAGCCAAGCGAGCAAAGAAGAAGGCCAAAGAAGCGGGTGCGGTGGCCGATGTGCCCGCCGCAGCAGCAGCCGCCGCCACCGCAGCCGAGCCAGAAGGCCGAAACGGTGCAGGCGAAGACGCCGATGAATCGCCGGGCGCAGCTGCCGACGAGACAGCAGGCAAGTCAGCAGAGGAGATCAAGGCGATGATCAAAGCGAAGGCCGCGGCAGCCGCCAAGAAGAAGAGCAGCGGCGCCAAGGGTGTTGCAGCGAGCGCGCAGCAGGCGGCCGCCGCAGCTGCCAAGGAGCGCGCGAATGCTAAGAAGAAGAAGAACGATAAGTCGCACTATAACCAAACGCCGGGCTGAGGCGGTGGCGGCGGTAGTGGCGTCCTGATGGACGGCGCCGCGCCGCACCACTCGCATCGGATCCGCCATCGTCTGATCGGCCGGGCTGCGCGGTGAAGTGGCCCATACAGAAGCAGAGACGCGCCACGCGCGTGCAGAGACGCACCGCGCGCGTGCAGCGCCGCGCCGACTGAGAAATCCGCGCCGCCCCAGCGGTTTACCGCGGGGAGGGGATCCTCGGAAAGATCTCGGATGAGCGCTATGTTACGGCTGAACGTTTGCATCTAAATTAGGCTTCCGTTAGGTCGGGCTGTCTGTTGTTTATGTAGTAAATATGTAACTTGAACTTGTAAAACCGAACGATGCTATAAAATAGCTGTAAAGTGCACGTTCGACGTTGTCGAGAAGCAACGGAGAAGCTCGCGGTCAGCCGCGGACCCGCGGGGTCCGCGCGGCGAGCGGGAGTCAGCACCCGTCCGCTCCGCTGCGGTCGGTCCTCGCCTCGCCGTTCGACCGGTGGGGCTCGGTCCTACACCGCGGCACCGATGCGATGGAACACGCGCCCCCCGCGGGACGGCGGACGTCGCCTCCGTTACGCCTCCCGTTATGCGCCGCCGCCGGTCGGGACCGTCGCGGCTCGGCGCTCGCGCGCGCGGGCGGCGTCGCGCGTGGCGAAACGCGTGCGGACGGGTAGGGCCGTCGAGGGCGGCGCGCGGGGATCGAACGGCGGGGACGGGGCGTGTGCGCGGCGCGGCGGCGCGGGGGCCTTCCCTGCTACCCTCGCGCGGGGGCTGCCTCTCGCGCCGGGCTTGAAGCCTCGTTCATACCTCCGACCGAGCGCCTTCAACCTAGAACCTTTCGCGGCTTTCGCAGGTTCGATTTTGCATTTCGTCTTCCGTTCTTTCGGCCCTGGGGTACGGTACAAAGGGGTTGGTGTGTATTCGCGCTTGATGCCCGCGCCGCGTGCGCACGCGAGACTGCGTGCACGATGGTGCGTCTTCGCTCTCACGACATTTGCTCTCGTTTGGTCGCTTCATGCGGTCTTCTCGGCGTGCACGCCCACGGCGAGGCGCGAGAGCACACATTCCACGCGAGCCTCGTCACGCGAGCGTCGTGACAAGCGTCGTGACGAGCGTCGCCCGCGTCCTCGGCGCGCTCAGCGCGTCGGCCCGTCTGCACCTCAGTTGATGCTCGGCGGCGGTCCTTCGTGGGTGACGAGTGCATCTTTCCATCGGGTGGCAATGATGGACGCGAGACCCTGTGGTGCGGGGCCCACTGGCCGCTTGGCAGGCTCGACGAGCAGCTTGCGCAGAGCGCGCTTATTCTCGTGCCCCCTAGCGCCCAGGCCGTTGTAGTGGTACAACTCGAGCGATGCGGCAGGCGCGGCGGACTCGGCGGGCAGCGTCGCGGCCTCTGGGTGCAGCGGCATCATGATGCGCTGGAAATGGTCCCACAGGATGAGCGAAGTTCCCTCTGGGTCGAGCTGGGTGCGCAGCTTGTCAAGGGGGGGCGCTTGCCATTGCGGCAGCGCGGCCACGAGCGTGCCTAGGTGCTCACCCGACACGAAGCCATTGCCCTCTTGGTCGAGCTCGGAGAAGGCGGCAAGCAAGCGCTCTTCGAGGGCGGCGCGCGCGCCGACGGCCTGCACCCGCGTGGTGAGTGCGAAGAGGATGGAGTAGTGCGACTCGCTCGCGACCACCCATATTGGGTGCACCGGCTGTTTGAAGAACGAGCCCACTTGCAGGTAGCGCAGCGCCTCGAGCTCCGAAAGCAGGCCGACGGGTGGGCGTAGCGGCACGCCCCGCAGCATGAAACCGCCGCCGAGATCGCGAGAGCCGTCGAAGACGTTGGAGACGCCCACGCCGAGAAGCAGCAAGTTGAGCACCTCCTGCGAGCAGTGCCCGAATTGCGGGTCGAGCAGCGGCTGGCTCGGGTCATCACGCTCTTCGGAGAACCGCCCGACGCCTCGAGTGAGCAAGGCGGACACTAGGAAACCGAGTGCGCCCAGTGGCGATGCGAGGCCGTGCCGGCGTGCGCGCAGCGCCTCAAGTGTCGCGTGCCAGGTCGTCGGGCGCGCGGCGTGCGCGACCAGCGCACCCAGCAGCTCCGGGTTCGCACCACGCTCATCCTGCATCCAGCTCTCCTCCAGCATCGCCGCCGTCGGCACGGCCAGCACCACCTGGCACGGCGTGGGCGCTAGCGTGGCGCCACCGCCTGCGGCGGCCATCGCCGCAGCGCTCGGCGTCGTGGCGCACGCGACGAGCGCATCGGCGAGGCCGCGCAGCAGCGCCTCGCCCGCCTCCGTCTCCGACGGAAGCAGGCTTCCGTCGCCCGCCGCCGCCTCATCGAGCCATGTGGGCAGCGGCATCGGCGGGCCGGCCGGGTCGTCGCCGCTGAAAAGCAGCCGACGCAGCATGAAGGCCTGCGCGGCCGCGAGCACGGCGCACGGGCCGCCATTGATCTGGGCGAGGCCCGCGCCAAATGGCGTCACGCCGGGCGCGTCTGACACATCCACGTCTGCGAGCGTGAAGCCCTGCATCCGCCACTGCCGTGCAACCTCTGGCGCGGGCGCATCGCCAAAGATGATGCGTGAGAGCGCCGGTCCTCCAGCATCGGCCTCCTGCACGGTCGCGGCGTCGAGCCGTGAAATCCCGTCGCCCTCGGGGTCGAATGGCGGCACGGCGGCAGCTGCACCCGGTTGACCCTCCAGCGAGAGCTCGAGGGCCATCCGCAGCTCTCTCTCTTCGGCCGTTTCTACCGCCGGCATGGCCTGCTGCTGCTGCTGCTGCTGCTGCTGCAAAGAGAGCGCGAGCGCCTCCTGCAGCTGCCTCTCCTCCTCATCCATCGGCTCTTCCATTGGTCTCAGGGCGCAGCCTGTGAACACTCCGCAGCATCGGATGTTTCGTGTTTAGAACGAACAACACTTTCATCTCTCGACACCTCCTCCCTGCTCTTCAGTCTGTACATGGGGGCTGGCGACCTTTTTGCGAAGATGGTCTTCATATCCAACAAGAAATAGAAGAGCTCTTTTAGTGGGTACGTTCTCGTTGTGCTGCACCCGGTGGCAGATCTTCAGCGTTCGTGTCGTCCGCCCGCAATTGTAGAAACTCGATTGCGTGCATTTTACTTGAGGCAAGAAGACATTCGAGATGTGCTCCGCCTTCTGTTACGGCCGCTCTGCCTGCTTTGAGTGGCGAGGTGAGTGCGACGCGACCGAATGAATTCCACGCGCATTTATCCTTTGCGAGAATAACCCTGCCGTTCCACATCCAATGGGACTGTGCACACACGGCATGAGAAGTCATGGACGCAAGTACACGGCAGGCGTAGATGGAAACGCCAGAGAGGTTCGTGCGCGCACCAAAGTCGCCGTTGCGCTTAACGAGCAGGAGCAATCCCATGCCTGATGTGGTCGAGAACGCCATCAAGCCGAGCATGCGCATCATTAGGGTCTCGAAGGCGCGTGATGAGCGCCAGGCTCCCATGTTCTTCTGCCCTTCGAACCGCTCGAGGCGGCGCGAACTTGAGATGAGGGCTTTCAACGCGGTCATCACATTGGATTGAGGTTTCGCGCGCTCCAACCCTTGGGCTCCGTTGTGGCTCGGTCTCCATATTCATACTTGTAAAGGGTTTCGTGGCGCGTCAGCAACGCCTTTACCATATGCAACGTCCCTCGACGGCCTCGACGGCCTCGTCGGCCTCGTCGGTGCCCGTTGGCGGTCATGCAGCAGCGTCCATCGCGGGCTCCACTGGCCCACCGAGCCCGGAGGACTCATTTGCTGACGACGACGTGCCGCAAGGGCCGCAGCGGTACCTATGGGAACAGATCTCAATGTCAATTGACGTGGTGGAGCGCGAAGAGATTGAGCGCGTGGTGGGCGAGAAGCTAGTGCGAGAGTGCACCGACGTGTACGCCGAGGTGCGCGCGCTGCAGGAGATCTTGAACGATTACTCCGCGGACACCGACGCACTCGTGCGGAAGTGCTCCTCGATGCCACGCTCGCTTGGCTCGCATCCGGCGGGCCTCGTGCAGCTCGAACTCAAATCACTCGTCACGCAGCTCCGCAAGCGTGCGGCGGCCGCCGGCAAGCCCGAGGATGCGCTCCTTCCGCAGCCGAGCAGCCCGCAGCGCAAGGCGCTCGAGCACGTGCTCCAGAATGAGGTTGAGCGGCCTGGGACGGCATCGGGGCTGTTGCGACCGGGCACGGCCGATGGCGGTCGAGTCTCGCTCCGCGACATGCGCCTCGCGAGTGCCGGCTCGCGCCCGGGCACCGCCTCGCAGCCCGGCTCACTCTCCTCACGGCCAGGCACGAGCTCTGGAACTGGCTCTCGGCCAGCGACCGCGGCGATGGCGAGCGCCCCTACAGGGAGCTTGGGCGACGCCGGCGCGCCGCCACCCAGCAGGAGCGGCAGCTGTGGCGGCGGCTGCGCCAGTCGGCCCACAAGCCGCGCGAGCGGCCGTCCGAGCTCAGCGGCCTCGTCTGCTGGCTCAGCCGACAGCAACGAGCGCAGCAGCAGCAGCCGCGGCGGCGGTCTCGTCGTATCGCGCTTACGTGCGGCACTTGAGGAGGAGAGGCAGGCGCTGCTCGCGCAAGCCGAGGGCCTGCGGCTGGCAATTGATGACGAGCACGACTACCGCGGCAAGGTATCGGAGCCATTGCCGAGCCTCACGAGCTTACTCGACCTGAAGCGTTCGCTCCAAGCCATTCTTCAGCGCCAGGACCAGAGCGCCTTCAACGCCCTCGCGCCGCCCGAGCAGCTCGCCGCGCAGGCCCGCGGGCGAGCGGCGCTCTCACAACATGCGCCTCTGCCTAGCTCGCTACCCTCGCGCGAGGTGCGCCTTGAGGGGAGTGCAACGCGAGACCACTGATCGCAAGACCCGGCGCCCGTCGGAATCAGCCGCGAATGCGATCGGCCGATATCGCGTCCGGACGTGGCATAGTATGAAACACGTAAAAAGCAAGTATAGGTAAAAAACACCACGAACGGCGCCTGCCGGCGGTGCATCGCGCGCGCCAGGGGGCAGGGGCGGTCAAAAAGCCGCTCAGGCGAACGCAGCGGCTGCCGGCTCGCGGCTGGGGCTGCGGCGACGGCTGCTGCGACCTGCGTGCTGCGTGCACTGCGGTGCTGGGCATGGCGGTTGGCGCATGCGACCGGGGAGACCCCACGACCACGCCCGCGGCAGCGGCCCGGCGCGGTGCCGCACTGTCAAAGCGTCGCCGGTCTCGACCGGCGCCCGGGAAGCGGGATCGGGGATCGAGCTTCGAGGCCTTCCGTGGTCTGCCCGTGGACCGGTCAACGGTCTCCACCCGCCAGCCGCCACCCGCGGGTGCCCCAGACGCCAGAGGAGGGGTGAGTCAAGGGGACGAAGTGTCGAAGTCCGGCCCAGTCGGCCGGCCGGCCCGCACCGCGGGTCCCGGCTGCGTTTCCGTTCGGCCGTTTGCGTTTCCACGGCAGTTGCCGAGACACGGCCGGCGCGACCGCGGATCCGACCGCGACTCCGCGAGCGCGGGAACGCCTAGGGAACGCCGCGCCGAGGCGAGGAACCCGGCTATACTATATAGCCGGGCCGCCGTCCGATTATAGGTTTATTATAGACCGCTGACGCTTAGAACCACACGTCTATGCTCTATCGCTTCGGAGCACCCAGGCTGTAACCGGAGGTGCTCAGTCGTCGTTATAAATTATGCTTTCGATTATACCCGGCTTTATATAGTTTAACGATTTTCCATCCAATCGTGTCACCTCACCCAGCTCAGATCAGTACCTGCATCCATGGAACTCGTAGGAGCACTTGGAGCAGTGCCGAAGGGACGAGACGCGGCGCTTGTACATGTAGAGATTCGGCAGCCACCGCCAGCCCAGTGCGCGGAGGTGATTGCGCTGTGTGCCTGTGCTGTGTGCGCTGGCGATGCACCTGCTCGCGGTTCACCTGCTGCTGCCCCCCCGGCGCCGACAGCCAGCGGCCTGCTCCATTTGATCGGGCTTCCCCCACGCGATATCTGCACGCGCTGCCGGACTTGGTCGTGTATGCTCGCTATTTGCGTGTTGATGCGGTCATCTCGCGTCGCATCGTTGAGACCTCGGGCGACTCTTTCGGGGGAACGCCACGGGTGCGACTCCGGTTCGCTGCTGGAATGCCACCAGGGCTGCTGGTAATGCCGAATCCTGAACGGAGTGCCTGCCCCTTCAGGCTTGGGATCCTGCTTGGCCGGCTGAAGCAGTTGCTGTGACCGTTGCTGCTGCTGCAGCCGATCCTTTGTGCGCTCCTTTGCTCGCTTGTGCCAACGCTGAAGCCTCGATGCAGCTATCTCATCATCGCGCGGCGCGTCCTCAAAGAGAGCGGCTCGCCACATTGTCATGATCCCACGATTGCTGCCTATGGATGCAGTTGAGGCCGCAAGAGCTTTATTGATCGCGTCGAGGTCGCCCTTGTGCTGAGCCGAGCGCAGTTGCTCGATTGGGGGAGCCGCTTGCAGTCGCATTCGCTCGATGTCAGCCGCCAGCCGTCGGCTACCCGATCGGGGTCGACTTTGCTGGATGAGACGTAGCCGCGCGCGAGTTAAGAGATAGGAAGATGCGGAAACAACCGAGCCGAGGCCTTCATAGTCGACCATTGTCGGTGTTACTGGTCGATGGACGTCGGATCCTGGCCACGATGTTGATGTGCTCGGTGGAGCGCTCGCGAGCACCATGTGCTCGAGAATGGACAATGACCAGAAATTCCGGGCGGGGAGCGTAGGGGAGCGATCCAAGGCTTGGACTTGCAAGGGAGGCAGTCGGAAACTCGGTTTCCACGACGACTCGGCATTTCGCGCGACACAAGTCCGTGTAACAGCGCGGCGCGTCGCTATGAGTTCTCTGAAAGGTCGTAGTGTGGGTGTGCGGAGTGCTTTTGGAGGCTGACTCGTCCTGGAAGCTTAGTCCCAAGCTTAGTCCGCTTAAGTATGAATATTAACCCCGCCCGGCACGCAGTCCCCGAAAGTTTCTCGACATAAGGGTTCTCCCTTCTCCGAGGACATGACTCGCCGCCCACTCGCATCGGACCTCGGAGCGCGCCGGCTCGTGAGACGTCAGGTCGTGTGCTTACCGCGATCCGATAAGCAAGTGCCGAGTTTTAAATTTGTATGCGACCTTTAGGCCTTCCGCGTTGGTACCTTGCCTTGTACAACCTTAGCAAAGGCTTAGCTGTTGAGACGCACGCTGCATAGGGGTATCGTACGGTCGGATATCGAGCCGAGCGCGGATCGCGGATCCGATGCACCGTTTCGACGGTTTTCTAAACCATCAAAGCAGCTGAATTTTAACCAAAGAGGAAAGTTGTCTCCAGCATCAAGTCCAGCAACCAGCATAGCCTCCCACACCAATGAGCACACGCTAGAGCAAGAGCTCACAGCTCGTCCACCTCAATGCCATCGTCCGGCTTGAAGCGCGAGGCGCCCGTCGGGTCGTCCACGACGATGATGAACGGCTCGTTGACATCGAGGAGTGCCTCGAGCTTCTCGACCGTATCGAGGATGGCGATATGTTCTGCGGTGAACTCGGCGCCGGCCTCGGCCTGAGCACCACGCATATGCGACGACAGGTTCCAAATCGCATTGTTGATGTGGTTGTAGACCGTGTCGATGCGCCGCTTGCTGTCCGCGCCTATCTCGAACTCGAGGTGTGGGATGCGAACCGCCGCCGCCCCTGACTTGAAGAGAACGCGCCACAGGTCTGTGGACTGCTCGACGCGCAGCGTCATGAGCGTCGGCGGCGCATCTGGGTCGGGAAGCAGCACCTTCAGCTCTGGCTTGTCCTGTTCATTGCGCCGGATCTCAAACTGCGGGAGCGTGCCGAGGAACTCCTCGAAGCTTCCGCCGCACGCATCCTCGAACTCGTCGTAGTCCTCGTACCAGTCGTTCAGCTGCACTAGCATGTTGCCAATCTGCTCGACTCCAATCCACTCGGTTCCTGTTAAGAGCAGGCTGCTGTAGATGCTCTCCACCTCGTCCACGATCCGGTCAATCTCCTGATGCCCGATTGAGAGCTTGTATCCAAAAGATGCTGGCACTTGTCCTTTCGTGCCGGCCCGAGCGAGCTCGGCCTTGGCGGCCACTTCGAGGGGTGAGCGGTAGATCTCCTCGAGGGAGGCGGGCTGCGCCGGAGGCACCGTCGGCGCTGAGGGGGCGGTGCTCTCGTCTGAGGGAAGCATCGAGGACAGCAAAAAGCGAGCTCTTCTGATGTGTCTCACGGGAAACAAAGAAGTTTGAACCCGAACCTGTCGCCGGATTTGTGTACACGCAGAGTTCGGATCTCCCCCCGCCCCTGTGGGAAAAGCTGTTTTCTAACAATGCTGGCTCTCCGGGTTTCACGTGTGGCCAGTCGCGCGGCGCCTCTGCGGGCGCTGGGCACGAAGGCAGCTGCGGGCAAGCCGCTGCCCTCGGGTACGCTTGCTGCCGTACACCCGCGCCCCGGCTCAGAGGGGCGGCGACTCCAAGAGAGTCAGGCGGGGAGGGAGCAGAGCACGCACGTGTTCAGAAGACCTGCCAATGAGCCCCCGCTCTCTTGTGCGCGATGCTCACTCGTACCGCGTGCGCCGCGCCTCGTGTATCGCTAGGTGTGATTGTCGACAACGAGGACATGGCTACGGGCATGGAGAAAAAGGAGATTGAGGGCACTGCCGACATCTTCTGGAGCCGCGAGCCAATCATGGGTCCCAGGGGAACCAAGGAGAACCCGGCAATCGTGCCGTCGTTCAACACGTCGCGCGTCGTGGGGCTCGAGACCGAGCAGGCACGCGCCGCTTCCATTGCCTGCGGCTCGCGCCTTGGCATGCGACAGCACGACGTGGCGCCTGCGCGTGTGCCATGCTGCCGCCGCCGCCGCTGCGGAGACTTACTGCGCGCTCATCGCTCGCTTGCTCGGCAGGGTGTCATCTGGTTCAAGCTCGAGAAGGGCCCGCTGCACCTCGTCGCCGATCAGTACTTCAAGCTGGAGCAGCTGGATGGTGGCGATCACCACTAAGCGGATGTAATACGATATGGGTGTTTACCACCCGCAACCGAGCCGCGCCGCAGGGATGCGGCGAGGTGGGGATGGGAACGGCGGGCCGAGACTGCGAGCCTAGTGGCTTGCAGCGGGCCGTGTGGCATAAGGGCGATTTATTCTGCCCCGCGAGAGGCGCGCGCTCAGCCTCAGGACACTCGTGCGGTAAGGACGTGAGAAGGTAAGGCGATTTGGTACAGATCCTTCCATCTTCGGGCTCAGCCAAAGTTCCCGGCCTGGGCGACCAACGCCGCGAAAATGCTTACATGTTTGATGGCGAAATGCCCATGATGGGCGCGCGCGTCGAAGATCTTTAATCCCCTCAAAGTGGTAACTTCGTGCAGGAATCCTATTCCTATGAACAGCTTTTTCCTCGCGTCCGCGCTTTTCCCTCGCGGCTCATGCCGAAGGTGGACCTGAGCATCTGGAAGGGCGCACCACGAGTTGGCACTCCGTTCGTCGGCTTCATCCCCTTGAAGGCGCCCATCGAGACGAAGGGGATCGTGCTCGATGAGGAGGACGAGTTCACTGTCTCCATGTTCATGGATCGGCAGAATTTGGCAGGCCGTTCAGTCGGCCTGTGCATCGACCTGACCAGCCTGCAGCCGAGCGTGAATCAGCTGTATGACACAGCCGAGTGGAGCCGCGACTGGGATGTCGAGTACTTATCGCTTCCCTGCGCGCCTCCGTTGAGCGAAGCAGAGCCGGGCACCGAGTGGCGCGAGAGTGTGCCATCCGAGGAGATTGTGAGCCAGTTCATCGCGGCAGTCGAGCGCTTCTGGGCGTCGCCGGCCAACGGGCGCCGCCACATTGCCGTGCACTGTGTCACCGGTTTCAACGTGGCCGGTTACATGATTGCTCGCTTCGGCATGCGCGTAGCACCACTCGACCGAGTACTCGGCGCGATCGCAGCGAGCCGGCCACCCGGCGTGTACGCGCCCGAGTTCCTCGAGGCGTTGTGGGAACACGCGCCTGCCAACAGCGTCGCGGACAGCTGGGTGCAGCCACAGCCGCCCGCGTGGCATCCGATCGTATTTCGAACGATCGCGTTGCCACCGCGCAAGCCACCGGCGGCACCAGCCTCAGCACCTTTAGCCTCGGCACCAGCTCCCTCGAGTACAACGGCCATGCCGCCGCCGCCGCCGAGGTCCGTGGCGGCACCGTCGGCCACCGCAACGATGGCGCCACCGTCCGCGAAGGTAAAGCCGGCTGTGCCGCTCTTCCACGCTCTTGCCGCCGACACCGCCCCTCGCAGCACACCAGCCTCCTCGTCATCTTTGGATGCCTCGCCGTTTGCCGCCCAGATGGCGGGCGGGCCCACGGCGGCGCCCAAGCGACCGCCGCCGACGGCGTGCGCTATCGACAGCGAGGCGCCGCCTACCAAGAAGGCCGCTCTGGAGGTGGCTGGTAGCGATGCGGGGCCAGGCGCGGGCGTGGGACCGCTGGCGCTTTGTAGCGTGGGCCGTGCGCTCTCTCCGGAAGAGGCCGCCGCCCTGCACCGCACGTGCGAGGAGCTCGTCGGTGGCGGCAGCAACGGCAGCGGCGGCGTCGACGCCAGCGGCGCACGCGCAGAGGCCAGCTGCCGGCGGCTGCCTTGCCGCAGCCACGGCGTGTCCCTCCGGCGTGAGCACTTGCAGGCGATGCAGCTGAGTGGAGGCTCGGGTATGCTGGTCACGTGGAAGGCCAGTGGCGAACGCGTGCTGCTCCTCGTGCTCGCCGATGCTTCGAGTGAGACCCAAACGCGGTCGGTGCTGTTCGACGACCGAGGCGGCGCGTGGCAGCTCCCGCCGATGCACTGGCCACGGTTGCCGAGCTCGGCAGCCGTGGCCAGAGAGGGCAGCATGGGAGGCGCGGGAGGCAGCGAAGGCACGCACGCGGGCCTCGTGTTGGCCGGCGAGGTGGTCGGTGACAAGGAGGGCGAGGGCGGCAGCACCACGTGGCGACTGCTCGCCTATGATGTGCTCGCGATCCACGGAAATTCCACCTGCAACCAGCCACTGAAGAAGAGGCTCGCGCTGCTGAACACGGATGTGCTGCCGCCGCGCAAGGCGTCGCCTGCGGTGGCCACCGAGAGACTACGCGTGCGTGCCAAGGATTGCTTCCGCCTCAAGTACGTGCCGTACCTGCTCGATAAGTTCCTTGCGAAGGTGACGCACCCGATACGTGGACTCATCTTCCTCAGGGACGATGCGTGCCACGCGCCAGGCACGAGCGAGAGTGCGGGGCTCGACTGGCTTCTGGAGCCGCCGGCCGGCCAGGCGACCAACGCGGTCCCGCAGGCCGAGCTCGTCGCGCTGGCGGAGGCGCACTTCAAGTGAGCTCGTACCATGGTGCGTGGCTTCCGTGACCTCTTCTGGCCTATGTGTGGCCGCGGCGGGCGGCACGCGGGACACGTGGTCACCGTGCGCGGTGCGATACACCTCGCGATTTGAATCGATGCCTACCTCCTCTCGTGAAAATAGTGTTCTGATATGGGGCCCCTCGGCTTCCAGGTGCGCAAACGATGCCATGGCTCTGGGTATGCCCGCGCCCTCCATGCAGCGCGCATGTGCCCCATGATGTGCTCCTCGCGATCGTGTGCCGGCTGTTGATGACTTTGCCTTCAACGACGAGGCGAAGCTTTTCGAGTTTGAAAGCTGGGATGTGATTGAGCTGAGCATCGAGCCCGGCAAATCCCTGGCCACGGCATGGCGAAGGCGATACCCAGTTGCATCGCAGTGGATGAGCCGGCGAGAGGAAGCTGAGTGGAGGAAGGAGGAGGCCATGTTGCGCCATCGGCATCGCGCGCGAGGCTAAGCACGTGGCGGCCAAAGAGGTACTCTGAGAAAGCGAAATACCGAGATAGCTGCCATACAAGAGCTGCGTTTGTCCGCACCTTGGGGGTCGATTGCCGATTGGGCAATTGGGCATTTTTAAGGGCATTTTGGGGAATGAATCCACGACCCGTCCGCGTGGAAGACGATCGCGGCCCGGCCGACCCGAAACCGGCGCCGGCGCCGGCGTGGGCCGGACACCCGGGGCCGCCCGGGCTGGATCCACGGTCCCCCGCGGCGACCCCGCGGGGGCGGCGGCGTGGCGAACGCGCCGGACGGGGCTTAGACGCCGGCGGCGGGCGGCGGCGCGGCCGGTGCCCGGTCGCCTCCGCGCTCTCACCTCTTTCAGGTTAATTCCGAGAGGAACCGAGGCGTCACACCCCCCTTCCTATTACTAAAGACGTCGAGTACACCGCGCTGCACGTTGCACTGCACTACATCATATTCAGATAGGGCCTAGGTGGAGGGGACAACGACAACCGCATCACACATTCAATAACAAAGTTGTCAGAACCCCAACGACAAGAGCCACTCCCTGATCGTCTTGTCGTGGATTCCCTTGACCTCTACCCGGCCGTGGAAGAGTGTGACTGGGCTGGCGCACAAGCGCTCAAGTTCCTTGCCCAGCGTTGCAGCGTTGCCTGCAAACTTGCGGACAATCGTCACCTTCCGTGAACCGCCAGTTCGGAAGTCGGTGTAGACGGGCAGGTTTCCCAATCGCGAACGGTGGACATGAAAGTCCAATTTGGTGCCTGTTGGCGGGCCTTCGGTGATCGTACCAAGCCGCAAGGCATCGCGCAGCGTCACTGCTGTGGACCTGTGCAACGACGCATACTGCGTTTGGTTTTGTGTGCAGCGCATGGGTCGTGTGCTGACGGTGATCGGGTTAAGGCTGATAGCAAGCACACCTGCCACTGGCGGCGCGCTCGAAGTGCAGCAGCGACAACGGAGCCCGCGCAAACAGCGCGCGCTGCGTTGAGAAAAGCCTGCTGAGCATGTGGCTGACCACGCGTTGCTTTTGCTCTTGCCCCACACACTCACCGTACCGGTACCGGTACACCGGAACGGCGCGCATTTTTAGAGACCGTAGCGCCATGGCGGCGCACTGAGCCCAGACTGGCAGCGGTGAATTGGCGATCAATCACAGACGGCATTTACCGGATATCATTTTCTCACGATTAGAATGACGGTTTGATCCAAATCACCATACGCATATTGTTTCTGCAATTGTTTCGGCCACACGGTTACACGGTTTATCGCCATGGATGGCTCAAATAGATCCAGCCGTGGTGCCGATTGATGCATGAACCATGATGGTTGTCGCTTATATCACTTATATAGTTCGGGTTCGTGTTCCAGCGGTGCACGAGATCGCGGTGTCGAGAGTTCGAATTGTGCCTGCCGCGCTGTGGTACGGTACCGGTACTCATTGTGCATGCTCCACAGTTGACCCCTGTCTCGTCCGGCCTGTCCAAGGGCTAGGCCTGTCAACAGGTGTGCGCTCCTTCCTCCTAGTGCGCTCTCTCCAAACCTCCCATCGACACCCTTCGTTGACACGTTGAGAGCTGTCCTGTGCCACACGTTTGCGCCTGCTGTATTGCTACTTTGCTAGCGTGTATTGACCCGCATAAACTGCGTCCGGCCTTGGGTGGTTCGGCCGCCGCGTTATACGAAGCCCCCAGACGTAGCCGGTCCGAGTGCGGCCGAGGCCGAGGTGCTCCTCTGCCCGTCGGTGGACTCGTTCAGGCGCTTCTTGAGCGCAGCAATCTCAGCCTTCGTCTGCTCGACCTTCATGGTGGCATCGAGGCGAGGTGAGTCCTCGTCCATGCTGAGCCGTTTCACCTCGTGTTTGACCGACCTGAGGAAATCGGCGCGCGCAGTCGCGTCTCGCACCCACTGCGGCGAGTCAGGGATGATGAACGCGAGGAACACCTTGAGAACCAGCAGCACATGCTCCACGAGGAAGAGCACCAACATCTGCCAGAAGAGCACCTCGTTCGACCAGCCCTCGCACATCTCGCAGTGCAGCTGGTTGTACATCTTCGAGCCGCGGTTGCACACCGCCTCCTTGAGCTCGTCCGTGCCGTAAGGTCTCGGCATGGCCTCAGTCACAAGGTACTGCTGTGCGGGAAGCCACTCAACGCCGCCCACGGCCGCCCAGCAGTCGTTGATGTTCTGTGCGCACTTGATCGTGAAGCTGTCGTCCGTGCCGTAGAATCGCGCGCGTGGCGAGAGCGTGGCCTTCGCCTCGGACATCGAGCCGTTAATCGAGCCGTTGGCCTGCAAGATGAAGTTGGGCCAGATGCCTGCGCTGTCGCCGATGGTCTCATAAGGGACGGCGGGCGAGCACGAGTCGCTCGTGGCGATCGAGGGCACGAGCACATACTTGCGGAATGTCCACGAGGTGAAGACGAAGAGCGAGACGTTGATCGGCAGCGCAATCCACGACATGAGCACGAGCACGTCCTGCCACGAGCCAATGTCCTCTGCGCCTTCATATCGTCGCCGGCGCGACTGGAGAACCTTGATCGCGTCGAGTCGGATCTCGATGAAGTTGCCCACCGCCGAAGAGATGGCAGCGATCGGGAAGGCGGCCGAGAACATCGACACGTACCCGAACTGGACCACCTTGGTCAGGAACTCGGCAAAGGTACCCGGGAAGACCTCCTGCGTGAGCTCGAGCTCAATCGACTTGTGGAAGGCCAGCCGCTGCTCCTCGGGCGGCATGCCGGCCAGCTCCCTCTGGGCTATCCTTTTGGCGCGGCGACGGTCATTCTTCACCGCGACTGGCACCACCGAGGCAGACGGGGGCGAGGGCGGCGGCGTGGTCATCGCCATCACCTCATCCTTCCAAAGCGCCTCGTCCGCCTCGGATTCTCCCTCCGTCTCCTCCCCTTTGGCCACGGTCTCTTCATGTGCAGCCTTGAGTGCAGCCTCGCCCTCGGGCGGAGAGGGTGGGGGGGTCATCCCGGGCGCGGCTGGCGAGGTGGGGCGGGGAGTCAGGCGGGGCGATTCAGGTGCTGGCGGGGGCATCGATGACTCAGCCGTGGCCGCTTCGGGCGACGGCAACTTCACACTGCTAGGGGCGGCGGCGTCCAGGGCGGGCGGGGAGCGGCCGTCGTCCGGGCTCGCGGGCGAGGACGTGCCCAAGCGTGGCGACACGGGCGACAAGGGCAGCTGGATGTTGATTCCGGTGAGGAAGGGGTTGACCTCGGGGCTGGTCTCCGGCTGATCGACCGCAACGGTCTTCGTCTGCTTCTTGGCGTGCTGTTTCATCTGCTTTTCGAGCTTATACTGGCTGTACATGGTCAGGGCCACAGGCACAGCGACCTGCAGGATGCCCTCGTACACCGTCTTGAGCAGCGTGTAATTGACCATCATCTGGCGCAGGTCGAACGAGCAGTCGCGCTTCACGAAGACGAAGTTGCATCCCGACTCGGCCAGCGTGGTCGCGTTGAAGTTGCAGCATGCGGCTCCGACCGCGGACGTTGCTGTGCATTCCGGCACGGTGTTGGCGAATCGGAAGCAGCCTTGCCGCACGCCGCATGTCACATCGCCGGGCGCATCCGGTGAGCCGTCCCAGGGCGCCTCCGCGGACTCTCCCGGCAGGTACCCGCATAGGTCTCGATACGGCCTGCCATCCTCAGAGATCCCCTCGGAGAAGGGGACTGCGACGCCATTTGCCTTGATGAAGGCTATGTAGAAGAGCGTGATATACGAGTTGATGAAGGTGAACACCATCACCTTGAGGATGCGCTGGTCCTGGTACTCAGTCTCTGTGCGGTAGTTCTCGAGGTCGTTGAGCGCAGTGGCGAGCGTGACGTACAAGTTGTTCATGACCTGGATCCAGATGACAGATAGCAGATTCGGAATCTGCTGGCCGAACCCCCCACCCCAGAAGGGATGCGTGCGCAGGTACACATTCACCTGCACCAGCATCTTGAAGACGAGGATCGCTAGTTGGCCAATGATCATCAGGCCCGTCATCAGGAGGAGCTGCGGCACGGCGAAGTACATCTTGATCTTCGTACGCTGCTCCTCTGGGAAGTACTTCTTCTTCTCATCGCACACCTGCGCGCCGCGCTCCTGGTCGATGGCGACGAACCTGCCGTCCTCAGTGAAGAAGCCGTAGCCCTCCTCCATCTTGATGTTCTTCGTGATGCTCGAGAGGCAGCCCGTCTCTTCCTCGCGCCCCACCGCCTTCCAGCGCCCGTTGGCGAAGTTGGCGAGGAACTCGGGGCGAGGGGCCTCCTCCTCCTCGAAATCCTGCACATCCCAGATGTACGCGAGCACGGCGTTCCGGCGCTTCCAGCTCTCCATGTAGACAGTCGTCCACGCGGCCACAATGAAGCAGTAGATGAGTTTCGCCCAAGCTGAGTTGACCAGGCGGGTATCATCCACAGGTACCAGGCGACCGTCGGCCGCGGTCTCGAGGCCTTCGCGCATCGGAAACACCTCGGAGGCACCGGCGGCGATTGCAACGAGGGCGAGGATCGCGAGGTAGATGAGGTAGGTCTCGTAGTGCTCCATCCACGCGAAGTAGAAGGCCATGCTCTCCCCAAAGTAGTCGCGCACTTGATGCAGCGGCTGCTTGAACATGCCGGCGACCATCGCACTCGCCATCAGAAGACCAAGGGTGATGGCGCACGTGAGGTCGAAGGTTCGCGCGTCCATACCGATCGAGATGATGTAAAAGAAGAGGAGCAGGAACCACATCATCGTGCGGAAGAGGTCGGGGATTGTGGAGCGCAGCCAGCGCCCCTGGATGGGTCCTACCTCGTCCATGGCTCCCCATCGGAACCAAAGCTCTTCCTTCTCGTAGGAGTGTGGCCACACGAACGAGGTGATCGCCTTGCGTGCAACCATCTCGTCGAGGTCCTGCTGCGCGCCGCCGACCTCCTCGGCACCCTCGACGATCGAGTAGACGAGCCGCTGCCGCTCAAGGCTCGAGAAGAGCCTTCCCTTCTTGCGCTCGAAGATCTCGATCTCGTCCTCATCAAAGTCGCGGTAGGACCGCATCTCCTCTGCCTCTTTGCCCTTGTCGCAGAAGAGCCAGAGCAGAAGATATAGGCCGGGAATGTTGCGCAGATTGAAAGAGGGCGTGGGCGCGGTCGCCAGGCTGAGGGACCTGGCCACCTCCTGCGTGACAAGCATCTCGATCTCCGTCCGGCCTGCCTCTACAATGAGTCGGTCGAGCGTAGCCCAGACCTTGAGGTACATGCACTCGCCGTCGCGGCTCCTGCTGAGCTGGGTCATCAGACCGGCCTGGCGGAACTTGAGGATCATGTTCGCGCGCCGCTCCTGCCGCTTGTCGAGCTCTGTGAGCTGCTTTTTGAGGTGGTGTTCAATGCCACCGAGTCCCGTGGCACCGGCAACGGCACTCAAGCCTCCTCTTTTCAACGCCTCTTTGGCCTTCTCCCTTAGGAGCTCCTCGGACTCGACCGGATAGATGAGCACGAAGTCGGCCACGATGCCCTGCATTGCTCTCTCCTTGTCTTTGGCCTCAAGCTTTTTCTCGCGCTCGGCATCGGGCTTTTTGAGGGCCAGTCTTTCCGCCTTACGGGCCGCAATATTTTTCTGTCGCCTTTCCTCTTCGGTGAGCTCAGGGCCACCGTCCTGCTCTTCGGGCACGCCCATAATGACTGCGTGCCGCACAAGCGCTGAATGCCAAGACCGTTTCGTCGAATTTTGACAAATTTTTGCATGTTCTGCATGCATGCAAGCAACAGTCGAGCAAATAAACAAGCGTCAGCGGTTATGGGCATACTTTCTCCAAATCTCCCCCCACCCTTTCCTACTCCGTTGGCTACAGGGTATTCGATTGCGTTTAGATCTACTTGTGTTGTCGGTATGGCTACTAACGTTTTAGCTAAGCTTCCGATGGATCTGCTTCTCACGCTCGACCGCAAAAAGGGCCACCCGCGGGATTTTGACAGAGAGGAAAAAGAAGTTAGATTTTTTAGTTAAACGGACGCGTATTTACGGATACGGTACACACCTACAGTAACACATTCACAGCCATAACCCCCCAAAATGGGGCGCGGCGGACGACGTAACTGCGTGACCCACACTTGACGTCATTGGTCTTGAGGCTCACGCGCGCGCGCGTCACGTGCATTTCGAGTTCCTCCCCTCGGCGGCGAGAGGTCGTCGAAGTGCTCCACACCCTGAGCGTCGCGTTCTCCCTGGCCAATGCGGAAGAGTGCGCTTGCTCGCCCGTCGGAGGTCTAAGGTCTTGACGCGCTGCTTTCGCTGTGCCCCACACTAGCCTGACCGGCCAAGGAGCCACTGGAAGAAGAAGTAGACACCAAAGAACCAGATGAGCCCGCTGATCTGGCGGCCGCCCTTCGCCGCGGGCGCGGGCGCGGCTCGCAGCACGGGGGGAGCTGTGGGGTCGCTCGCGAATGGCGCGTCGATAGCATCCGCGTTGAATTGGCCGAAGGCCGAGGCGCCGTCCTCGGCGACCGGAAGCTGTCCGGCAGCGGTGTCGGCGGTTGCTGTTCGGCGGGGCTGCTGCTGCTGTAGGAGCTTGTAATAGTGCTCCGTCTGCTGCGCGAACTGGGTCCACTGCTCTGGAGAGGCGTAGGGTACTACGCCGGGCGGGCAGGCAGGCGCGCCATTGTTGTGGATGAAGAGACGCTCGCGCAGCCGGTCTATCTTCCAGTGCAAGTGCTGCAGCATCACAAAGTTGTGCGCGTCAATGTCCTGGAAGAAGAGCAGCGCCACGAGTCGCGCGCCGAGCAGGTAGACAGGGTAGAGGCGATGGAGAAGCTCGACTTTCTCGAACATGGTCAGCTGCGGGAGCTGTTGCTGCAGGAAGTCGAAGCCCTGGACGGTCGCCTGGTACTCGAAGATGGCGAGGGCGAGCAGCCCCGAGAAGCTCCACGTCTGCGCGCGGCACACCTGCTTGCGACGCGTGAGCAGGTAGGCGAGCGCGAGCCACACGACGTAAAAGAAGCCGAGGCCAGTCAGCAGCGACGTCGTGTCGTCCTTCTTCGCGATGCCCGCCTTCCCGAATTTATCGTAGAGATCACGCAGCTGCGCGTCGCTCAGTACCTCGTACGCAGCCTTGACCGCGAGGAACGCCTCGTCGCTCGGCGGCTCATCGTCCGCTGCCTCTCCTACGCCTGCATTTCGCTGTGCCTGCAGCTTGTCAGGGTGCACCTTGAGGCTCGCTTGCTTGTAGCCCTTTTTGAGCTCGGTGTGCGCGGCGCCCGGCACCACTTCGAGCATGTCGTAGTACGAAGGCTCTTTGAGCGCCACCTCGTAGCCAATCTTGACCGCCGAGAAGATGGCGAGGAAGCCGGCGGCGATCATGACGCCCTTCTGCAGATTTGGCGGCCGGCCGACGATTTTCGCCGAGGAGCACAGCCACTCGAGCATGGGCAGCAGCAGCATGCACATGACGAGGTCCCGGCCGCTGTTGCCGATGGACATGCTCACGGGCACTCGCGTCGCTTTCGCGGCAGGCGCGCCACGATGTCGGAAGCAAAAAGATCGACTAAGAGCTCGTGAGGAGATTTGATGAAACGGTCGCTTTTCGATCGAGATACAAGGACGCGTCCGTCTGCTCCGCCGCTCCGCAGTTCGCGTGCTGGTTCTAACTCACTCTGTAAATACCGTCCCGTGGTCCAGCCCTTAACTTACGTGATAGTACGTCGCCCGCCCCCAACCCGCGCGGCCCTGCATTGCTGCAACCGGCCGCGCGCGCAAACCTCGCCAGACCGACGCACCGACCTCCCACTTGACTCTTCACTCTTGAGAATTGTCTTCCCTTGTCCTTTGTGTGTGGTGGACCTTAATCCTTTACCCCACCCTCACACACGTACGGACGAGTCACAGACACATCCACAGAGAGCCTCAGAGCCGTAGAGAGCTCCTCACTGGCCCTTCTGTGGCCCCGGTCCAGCCCCGCCCCCAGAGCCGCGCTCTCGGCTTTCGCTCGAGATTCCGCTCGCCCCGTCGCACTCAGATCTTGTAGGCCGCACAGAGGCCAGAACCACCGCTAAAGCCAGCCCCTCACGTTTGCACGCTAGGGCCGCCGTGCCCGCCCAACCCGCATGCATCGACTCAAGCATGCCTCTTGGTGCATCACTCAAACAGCTTCCGCAACGTGAGCACGCCATGCCACAGACTCATGCGCCGAGGGTCTCGCCCCGTCTCACCTGGGCCTGGAGGAGCACGAAGGAGAGTGCGCGGGCGCTCTCAAACGAGGGCGCCCACGAGGGCGCCCGCACGCCTCGCTCCCCTCTTTTCTGCTCATGCGGCGGTCTGGGGACGCGCCATCGTCACCTGCGCCGGGATGAGAGCCAACCCACCCGGCATGCCCGCCGCGGTAGCGAGGAAGCGCTGCTGCACCGCGGGTGGCATCACGGGCTCCGCGCGAATCACCTTGTTCACCGGGATGCGCGAGTTGTGTGCGGACGTCTGGTCATAGTATAGTTTGTGTAACTTCCAATCGGCCGGAAGCGTTGGGAAGTTCGCCTTCGGGTTCCACGGCGAAACGGGTGGCGGCTGCGCGCCCGGGATGATGTTGGGCGAGCGCACAAAGCCCGCCTCGCACCGCTGCGGGTCGATCGGATGGAAGAGCGGGATCATTTTGCTGTAAGACGGACGTACAGAGCCCATGTCCATGATGCCCTGCGCGGGCGCCGGCATCTGGCCACCCTTGGCCACGATGAGCAAGTCCGTCGACTGCTTCCGCGGCGGCTTCTTGATCTCGTTCCTCGCCATCTCGCGCGCCTTGCCCCACGCGTTCATCAGCGGCTGCGGTGTGTACGTATTGTCGATGCTGCCTGCGGAGACGACGCCCGCACCCGTCATCGCTGCCGTCGGGCACACGGAGGCCTCGACGGGCGTCCAACCCGTGTTGATGACCACCGAGTAGGGCGAGTGCCTACGCAGTGCGTGCTCCTGCTTGCCGATGGATTTAGTCAGGGTCGAGCCATAGGAGAACGATGAGCCTGCGCCGCCGCCCGAGGCAGCGAATAGCCCGGCGATGCCGGCAGGGCGCGCCATGACGCCGGAAGTGTCGAACCGGTGTACAGTGCTCGCCGGTGCCGTGGCTGGCCTGGACATGTAGTAGCCTGACGTCGCCATGCCTGCTGCTGAGGAACGCGGTGATCGCCGAGCGCGCGGTCTGGACGTTCAGAGAGCGACCTCGGCTTTGAGTCGGTCGGGATGTAACGATTGAGGACTACCGGTACCGTGAAACGCTCCCTCACGATGTCTTATTACGGTGCACGTATCTGCTGCTGCTGTGAAACGCACAACGCGCACGCTCTAGGAGACGACCAGGACGGCGTTTTTCCAATTTGGAAACTCTCAATCCAGTCAGTCAGTCACCGTCGGTCAGTCAGTTAAGTGTACCCGGGGTCGAGACGGCTACGATGCGCCGAGCGCTTCCTTAAATGGCACTCCCCCGAGCGTGGGCGTGTCGCCCACCTTTGTCTCGAGCTTCTCCGCCGCCTCAAAGCAGCGCTCAGTATCGTTCTTCTTGCCGCTCTTCTTGAAGTCGCTTATCGCGGCCGCCGCCTCCTCCCACAGCGGCAGCGCCTCATCGAACGCTTCGCGCCGTACGACACCGCCGTCCATGTACTTGGTCGCGAACGTGATGGCATCCTCAACGGGCATCTCGAGCGTATCGAACACGGCCTGCATGCGCTTGCGCGAGGCGTCGTCGAGTCGCTCGCGCGCCAGTGCCGCCGCAGCCGCCTCGGCCGCCTCCTTGGCCGCCTTCCTCGCGGCCGCTTCCTCGAGGGCCTTCTGGTTAGCGTCCTCCTGCTCCTTGCGTGCATTCGCTATCTGTGCCCTGACGGCGCCCCGCTCAAGGCCGATGACGGCGGCGCTCGTCGCCACCTGCTTGCCAATGTGCGAGAGCAAGCCGGTACCGCCGTGCGTGAAGCCAACGTAGCCTTCGGGCGTGAGGAGCCATTCCGAAGGCGGCGCATTCGGATTGACGACCTCGGTGCTCACGGGCACGGGCCGCGGGATCGGCTTGGGGCGCCCGCCGGGGCCGCCCGCACCGCGGCTCTTGTCATACTGCACGGCCGCAGCCGAACGGCTGCCGCGCACCGGCATCGGGAGCACCGACATTGCGTCATGGTCGTGCGAAGAGTAAGCGATGCACAGGAGGCGCTCCACCTCGGCCTCCAAGGACGCGAGGCCAGCCTCGTCGCCGCCGTCGACGACCAGCGGCGTGCGCAAAGCTGGCTCGGACGCCGCAGAGCCCTCGGCCTCGTCCTTGGCCGGTAGGACGGGGGCCGCAAACAGATGGTGGCAGATCGTCGCGTGCAGCCGCGCCGCACGCAGTTTCGGCTCGTCGTCAAAGTCGGTGCCCGTGGGGAGCAATGCGGCTGGGTGGAGCTCCGTGCCCGTCGCCACGTCCTCACCGAGCTCCGTCTCGCACAAGCGCCCGTCGACCATGGGTGGAAGCATCGCGTACAGGTTGCCGCCATCGGGCGCTCGCAGCTGTATCCAACGCTCGTCAAAGGGCGGACGGTCGGCTGCGCCGCCTCGGCTCGAGTCCACACCGCGCGCGGCGGACAGCTTTTCAAGACGGGCCTTGGCCTCTTCCTTCGCGGGATCGATCGTGGTCGGGTACGCGGTCATGATGTCGCCGCGCGCTTGCTCTATGTCCAGGTATCGAAGATGCGCCTTGGTTGGCGAGCTCCCTGGGCGCTTCGTCGTTGAAGAGCTCGGTAGCGACGACGCCATCGGCGGCGATTCGCGCGCCGATTGCCGCGCCTTCGATCGGTTCGCGTGTGGACGAGGCAGATGAGGCGAGAGCGGCAGCGGCAGCGCAGAGGCGTTGGCGGGCGCGGGCTCCGGCCCGAGGCCCGCCGCCTCGAGGAAATCATAGAGGTCGCCCTCGGGGAGGGAGCGCGAGGCCGCGGCTGGCGGTGCGCTGGATGGCGAGCTGACCTTCACAGCGACCGTCGCTGATGAGAGGAGGGAGCTTCTCATCCCCGCTGTGAAGGTCAGCTCGCCATCCAGCGACCTCATCCCCGCAAGGCGCAACGACTGAGCGCGCTCTTCGGGCGTCATGAGCGCAAACGTCGCGCGCTGCTCCTCACTCATCCCGGCAAATGCCGCCTGCTCCGCCTCACTCATGTACTCGTACAAGGCCTTCTGCTCCGGGGGCAGCGCCGCGATCGCGGTGGCTCCTAGCGCCTCGCCCACACTCTCATCGCCATGCATTGGGCGCAACTTGGGCGGTCTTCGAGGCGCACGCTTGGTCTCGCCCTCTGCCGGCGGGTGCGGCACGGGTAGACTCGGCACGGGCTCCGCCCGGGGCCACTCCTCAATTCCCCACACCTCACCGAGATTGTCCTTGCGTTGCTTCCACGCTGTCTGCCGACCCTTCCGTGCCGACTCCATGGCCGCGAGGGAGGCATGCATCGGCGTCATCGCCCTAGCTGCTTCGGAGGCGGCCAGCGCGGCACTCTCGGCATTGGCAGCCTGCAGTCTCGCGTGCTCCTGCCGCATGGTCTCTTCGCCGTGGACAGTGATCAGGCGATGCAGCTCAAGATGCATGGCGGCCCGCGCCCGAGCGGAGTTGATGCCGTGATCCAGCGTGTCAAGTTGATTACGCTCGCGCTGCTCGGCATGGTGCCGGGCCTTGACGTCGGCCACAATTTGCTGGATCGTGCTCATTTTCTCCTGCTTCTGCCGCTCCCGAATCTCAGCTGTGCTTGGTTTTGGCGGCGGTGGCGGCTCGGAAAAGTCGAGCGAGATCTTCATGTTGAGATTCAGCTGCGAGCGCCGAGACCTTGACGCCTCAATGATCTTGGCCGCATAGTCGGGCCCCGGCGGAGGTCCAATTGGCATGTCGGACGAGTCGTCCAAGCGAGCCACGGTGCGCGAGTCGGTCGCGGAAGTGAAGCACAGTGAACGGGGGCCGCACGAGAAACACGAAACCACCATGTGCGAAAAAAGGACCTTCACAGTCAGTGGCCCCCGCGCTGAACACACTCCGTCTCAAAGGACGGCTCCGCTGCCCTCGGTCAACATGTACTAAGTACATTTGCGATTTGTTCTCGCGTGCTCTGACTCTCGCGGCTACAACTCAATTGTTCAGCTTGTTGTTCAGACTTCGATCCGCCATCCGGTTCGGCCTGAAACCTCTAACCTGAGCTGCAACCGACTGCTAGTGAGCTGTGAGTCAGGTCAGTCAGTCAGTCAGTCAGTTTCGAGGTCGTGCTCGCTCCCAGCGTACAGGGTGATCCCTGCCGAACTTCACATTCACAGCCGGAATCGGTTACAAACTCGCGGACCCGACGCCGACCCCGTCAAGTAAGCTCAAGATACCGGGGACCGGCCGATCCGGCGTGCCTAATACATTCACAGTCAGTCGGGCTTAAAGCTCAAAGATCCGGTCGGAGAACTAGAGAGTACGGACTACAGTCTTCGAAGACGCGACCGGCGCTGCAGGAACGGCTTCGGCGAGGATTTCGCCTGCCAGAATCTCTGCCAGTGCGCTCCCCTTGCCCCTCGCTGCCCCCGGCGCGGTCGTGAGCTTGGCCTTTGCCGGGGCTGCCTGCGGCTGCGCCGCGTCTATGGCTGCGGGCACCGCTCGCGCCAGCGCTTGCGCCAGCGCTTGCACGGGCTCGGTAGTGGGAGCCACCAGATTCGCAGTAAGGTCCTTGTCAGAGTCGACGCCTAAGGGTCCGAGGCCTACCGACGAGCCGAATGCGCCCCCCGCGGTAAACTTGTGTTGACCGGGGGCAGCAAAGTCGTCCTTTGAGACGGTGGAGCGCCGGTTGGCTTCTGCTGCACGGCCTTCGGGAGCCGTCGGGACTTGCGCGACGGGCGAGACAGTCTGCTGTGAGCCCACGGCCGTCGACGCCACGCCCATTGACGTTTCGGCCGCGGCCGCCTTGGAGGAAGGGGGCGTGGTCACTGGTGCGGTCTCGAGCGGCATCTTGAGCTCGGCGATCTCGGCGTTTTGCTCGGCTTTGAGCTTCTTGAGCTCGGCGATCTCGGCGTTTTGCTCGGCTTTGAGCTTCTTGAGCTCGGTGATCTCGGCGTTTTGCTCGGCTTTGAGCTTCGCCTTGAGCTCTGACTGTGCCATCGCCTTGTCTTCCTCATCTGGCGCTTTCAGCTTCTTGAGCTCGGTGATCTCGGCGTTTTGCTCGGCTTTGAGCTTCGCCTTGAGCTCTGACTGCGCCATCGCCTTGTCTTCCTCATCTGGCGTGCCCTCTCCCTTCTCCGCCGTTGCATCTGTCAGTGGTGAGCCGCCACCCCTCGTGACGAGAGCAGCCACCGCTACCTCCCCGGGCGCTGCCACCAAGGCGCTTGTTGTGTCCTTCTTTGGCAGCGGTGAGGGCGGCGGCGAGGGCGAGGCCAGCGGTGAGGGGGAGGGCGGCGGCGGCGGCGAGTCCAACGGCGGCGGCGGCGAGGCAGACGGCGGCGGCGAGGAAGAGGGCGGCGGCGATGCAGACGGCGGCGAGGGCGAGGGCGGCGGCTGCAATGCAGACGGTGGCGAGGGCGAGGGCGGCGGTGGCGATGCAGACGGCGGCGGCGGCGATGAAGAGGGCGGCGGCGATGCAGCAAGCGGACGTGCACTCCTGACCGCGCCCATCAGTGCGGTGTCGGTGCACCCTGGCACGCAATAGTCTCTGAGCGGTCCGATACCGCGGTCAAGCGCGGCGCGGCAGTCTGCGTAAGTACGTGTGGCGCTGATGCAATTCGTGCTGAACTCGTCGCTGCATGCGGCGGAGCATTGGGGTAGCGGCTCTCGAATGATCCCCGAGCTCGAATGATCTCGTCGGCCGTCGCGCCGCTCAGCTCGCTTGGCCTCAGCCGCCGCCTTGAGCTCGGCCATCTCCCTCTCGGCCGCCTGGGCAGCATGAGCCTCTGCCTCGGCCACATGGGCAGCATGAGCCTCGGCCGCCTCCTTTGCCTTCTCACTGGCCTCCATCGCTGCCTTGGCCGTTGGCTCCTTCGTTGGCTCCTTCTGCGCCGCTCCCTCGGCCGTTGGCTCCTTCTGCGTCTCTCCCTCGGCCGTTGGCGCATCATCGCCCGCCTCGGCGCGCTCCGCAGCTGCCTCGCGCGCCGGCTTGTGAAGAGCGTTGTAGCGAGCGGACGGCACTACGGCGCGCCGCTGAGCAGGCTCAGATGCATCCATCGAGCCTTTATGATCAGGCTCGGACGTCCGGCTGACCGTAGCCTGGTCCACATTCTGCTCGTCCATCGAACGAGCCCTCGGACGCCGCGCCGCCGTTCCGTGCTCCTGCGCCGCCGTTCCCTCCTCCTGCGCCGCCATTCCCTCCTCCTGCGCCGCCGTTCTCTCGTCCTGCGCCGACCTCCCTACGCTCCTTACATCCTCCTGCGCCGCCCTCCCTACGCTCATTCCGTCCTCCTGCGCCGCCATCCCTACGCTCCTTGCCTGCGGCGCCGTCCGTGTGCCTTCCCGACCCGTCGGTGGCGCCTCTCGGCCCTTATCTCGGCCCTGATCTCGGCCCTCCTCAAGCCCGATTCGCACTCGATGAACCTGCCCGTGACGGCGCTCGTCGAGTTCGTCATCGCGCCCGATTCGCCCTTCCTCCCAACGGCTGACTCCCGCCGAGGGCTGCTTGGTGGTGGCGGCGGCCGCTGCCGCCTGCCCGGCCGCCTCCC
>Ga0210244_100089_pt1 | contig 69990 bp, 38 predicted proteins | sample ChrtobMetaP3_0mM_FD_155473 | JGI IMG/M metagenome (GOLD analysis project Ga0210244, IMG submission 155473) | Chrysochromulina tobin associated microbial communities from unialgal haptophyte culture, Seattle, Washington, United States - P3_0mM | ecosystem: Host-associated > Algae > Haptophytes >...
ATAGAGGATACATGCGGGATACATCAGGGATACATCATGAGAGACATGTATCTCAAATGTATGCAGAGAGGTACGTATCTGAGGTGCAAGATACATGCGAGATACATGCAGGATACATGTATCCTCAGAGGTGATCAAGATACATACAGGATACATCCGAGATACATAGTGAGATACATAGTGAGATACATAGTGATATACATGTATCTCAAATGCATCCGGAGAGAGATGTATCTGATATGAAGGGATACATGCGGGATACATGCGGGATACATAAGGGATACATAAGGGATACATGTATCCTCAGTGGTAATCAAGATACATGCTGGACACATGCGAGATACATGCGGGATACATGCGGAATACATGCAGGATACATATCTCGGGGGTTGGGGGAATGTTGTTTCGATGCCATCATCATAGCCAAAGTGACAGATACAAATGTATCTTGATGTATCTTCTATCTTGATGTATCTTGATGTATCTTGATGTATCTTGATGTATCTTGATGTCTATGAACGGGACACATCGAAATACATGCAAGATACATGCAAGATACATGCAAGATACATGCAGAATACATAAGGATACGTATTATATAGGAAACCACCCCCAACTTGTATAGGAAACCCCCAGTCACCCCGCGTTGCTCAGCCCCTTGCTCCTTTCTCATTGACCTCATTGTGAATGGCGTTGTACGTGTCGGTGTTGTGAATGTTTTTGAGATTGCGTGTACGTGTTGGTGTGTTGTGATTGAGTGATTCCAGAATTGCTGTTTAATTGTTGGTGTGAATTCACATGGTTTGGGGAGAGAGGACTTCTCGTGGTATGCTCCGCCCCACTTACGACAAGCGCATCACCGCCGACGAGGAACCCCTACTCGACGACGCACGGTCAGATTCGACGTATCTATCGACGACGAGCGCAAATTATCGGAGCAATAGTGCACCTTTTATTGCAGGCGCCGTAGGCGTCCACGTCTTCATCGTGGCAGCTTATGCCGCAATCCTATCCGCGATTGTTTCCACTCCATTCGGGACAGGATCCATGCATTTTATACTGCAGTCTGCAGCGTTCGCCGTGCTGGCTCCCGTCGCCCTGGTCTCGTATCGCGTTTACCGAGATGCTTTCAGCATGAGCCATGCCGCGACGAAAGCCTTGCATGCGGCGCTCAACATTGGGGCAGCAGCAGCCGGCATCGTTGGTGTCTGCTACATGTGGTCGGCGCACCAACAGAGGGCCGCCGAATTGACTGCCGCAGGGACGGCGGTGCATCTCGCCTCGGTGCACTCGTGGCTTGGTGCGGTTGCGCTCACGCTTTTCGTGCTGAATGCTTCCATTTCGCTTCCCGTCTTCTATTTGTGCCCATTAGCCACGCGCGCTGCCTGGGTCCCCATACACATATTTTGGGGTGCTGTGGCAGCATCGCTCTGCTTCTGCAGCGTTTTGATGGGCATTTTGAGCGCAGCGGGGAGGGGCTACGGGTGGACAGATGTGCTGTGGAAGGTGGCTGCGCTGCTCCTGGTTTGCGCAGCCGCGGCTGTCGGGCTAGTCTTTTATTCGTCTGAACGTCGGTCCCCACGCGACAAAGGCGAGATCGTCTGGGCACTTGCTGACTAGAAAATGGCGGCGGTGGCATCGATGTCGGCGGCACTGGCGGTTACACACCAGCTACGGCGCGGCACTGGCGACAATGCAGTTTGCAGTGGCCTGCGGCCCGATCATGATGTCCAGGACTGCGGCACTGTGGCGACAACACCGACGGCGGCACCGGCGGCGGCGACATTGTTGGCGGCGGCACAGGTGGCCCCATACAACCCCATGTACAACCCTCTCTACGGGATGGAGGCATGTGGAGCAGGTTACAAGTACCGGTACCGTACACCCGAACGGACCATCCGACACGTTCCTGCTCACGTTCCGAACTTTCGTACAATGTCATTCCTATTCCTCGACCAGTCATGCCGCTTCAGCCCTGGGTCAGCGGCGCGGCGAACGAGGCTTATGAGATACCGGTACACGTCGAAACACGTGGTCATGAGTTCGAGGCTGCCAGGCTCACTCGCATTCGTCTCGCGGCAAATCCCCGATTTACCCCCACTCAAGATGCGCGGTCCTCGCGCTGCGGAGTACAATTGTAGAAGTGTCATTCTAGGCGTTTGTCCCAGGCTCTCCCAGCCTTTTACCGGTACCATGATGACAGTTTCCACGCAAAGTCCGCATCGGGGGGATTTTTGGGATTCGTGAATCGATCTTTTGTCTCCGTGGCGAGGTCTCTCCCTAACCCTTGTCCAGTGTGCGCGCAACCAGGCGTGCGTCGACAAAGGATCGACTTTCCGGGCTCCACGGCGGAGCACAGTTGGTGCCTATGGCTAACGGGAAACCCAGCAGGCCTTGGGCCAAAAATCTGCAGCGCTACTGGCAGGTACATCCGCTGGACGAAGCGGAGCGCGCGAGCTTGAAAAGCTATCAGTATCTCGCGCCGGCGCTTTCGCTGTGCGAACGAAATGGCCTGGATAAGTTCTGGGCTTGGTGGGCGGAGCACGTCTACCCAAAGTGGCTCGCACCGAATCTGATCACGCTGGCCGGTGGCGCGTGCGTTGGCGTGGCAATGCTGCTCACGCTAGCTCACAGCCCGTCGCTGCTCGGAGCTGCGCCAGGCTGGGTCTACGCGACCAACGCGGTTCTCATCCTGTCTTACCAGACGCTCGATGGCAGCGACGGCAAACAAGCACGCCGCACGTCCTCAGGCTCTCCGATAGGCGAGCTCTTTGACCACGGCGTTGACGCCTGGGCCACGGGTTGCATCGTCTTCATCTGCATCGACGCCTTCGCCTTTGGCATCCAATCTCCGTGGCCGTGGTTGGTCCTCGTCGGCGCGCAGTTGGCCTTTTTCGCCTCCAACCTGACGTTGTTGCAAACGGGCCGCATGCAGGTTGATGACATGGGCGTGATCGAGCTGCAGAGTGTCATGTCCATCTGCCTCTGCGCGACCGCCATGTACTCACCCAGCATATGGCAGATGCACGCTCCGAGCATATTCGGGCATATCTTCGAAGTGCGCCAGCTGCTGGCTGTGGGCATCATCTTCAACATCACGAAGGCGGTTGTCGGCTCGGTCTACAACGCGTTCTGCCACGCACTCGACCACGGAAGGACAAGTAGCAGTAGTAGCAGCGCGCGCAACGGCCACGCTGATGTGAGCAGCAGCGCACGCCGTGCCTCCAACGGCTACATGGGCCTCGTACAGCACTGCGGCATTGTCGCGACGTATGCGGGCTGCGTCGGCGCGTCGTACGCGTGCCTGAGGCGCCACGGAACCGGCGACATTCCCATGCGACTCCTGTGGCTCTGCGCCAACTCCTGCTTCGCCGAGTACCTCACCCGCTTACTGGTGGAGCGCGTCACGTCCCGGCGACTGCCAGCCCTGGCGCCCAGCCTGCTCTGGATCATGGGATTCCTCGGCGCGTCTCTCCAGCCCGCCAATCTGATAGCGTGCGCGCTCGCCGCTAGCTCCGCCGCCGTGGCGCACGCGGGCTACTTTGTGTGGGCGTGCTCGGTGAGCTCCCGTGCCCTTGGCTTGCACGTCTTCCGCGTTCGCGGAGCTCACTCGTGGTGCCGACTGTGAAATGGTGGCTCCCTGGCGAGAGTGCAGAGTCGAGAAGGAGAGCCATGCTTCGAAGCCATGCTATCGTGCGAGTGGTTTTTTATGGTTCGGTATCGGGTACTGGGAGCGTGGCCTTCGAGGGCGACGCTCGCGCGGTGTGACAGCTGACTCGGCCTGGGCTAGGTGTGAACGAGGGGTGGCGTGACTCTGTCGTCTATTTGCCCGTCGGCCGTCGCGCGATGTGGTGGTATTAAAAATACGATTACTATGATTCCACCCTCCGGCTCCGCAACGACGCTCGGCTGACCGCGGGGACGAGCAGGGCGAGGAAAACGTAGCGGCTAGGAGCCCATGTGCGGTTCTTGCATCTCGGGGTTGAGCTTGTACTCGACTAACATACTCCACCCCGACCGCTACGCTCTAGAACTAGATCCTGGAGAGCTCCTCTGGAAAAGCTAAACATGGCCTGAGACAGCCTGATTCCTGAGTTGCGTTGATCAATAGCATTATATCTTTTCATTCCGGATGGAGCGACGCGACGCCATCTATTGTAGTTACCATGTTACCTCGACCGGACGTCCAAATAGCATCTCGCCCGTAAGCCGCCGAGCGCCGGGGTCAAGCACAGGAGAGATCGCAATATAATGCATGCTACAGCTGCGAAGACACGCACGTTACATGTATTCCATGAACGCCCTCCCCTAGCTTCCGACTGGCACGGCCCCGCATGTCGCGCGGGACACCCGAGGGCACCCAGGCCAGTGCTGTGGCGCAGCCCTTATTCAAAGGATATGGCCGAGCTGGGGTCGTGTATAGGGAACCCGTCCTCCTCAAGTCCTGGCTCGCACCGTCGCGGCCACCACCGATGCGGCCACCACCATCGCGGCCACCACCATCGCGGCCAAAGCCACCCATCCAAACGCCATCCGTGCAGCCACGCAACACGCCGATCATAAAGGCCATCGAGGTCCGTCTAATCGAAAAGCGATGCCGAGCTTTGTACAGCACGCCCGATGCTGGCGACGGGGCTGGCGAGCGGCAGCGTGCCTTCGCAGTGCTGCAGCAGCTGCAGATGGTGCGTAGCCAGAAGGCAAAGGCCCGGATCCCTGAGCCGACGTGGCGTGCGGAGCCGACTGTATACACGTCCGGTTCCTCGGCGGAGCTGAATACACGGATGTTGGCCGAGCGAGCTTCGATGCGCTTCGAAGAGAAGGATCGCGACGGCGATCTCACGCTCGACTTCGAAGAGTTCCACGCGAATTTCCCTCGACTCGTACGAGAGGCCGTCGGCGTCGAGGGCATCCGCAGGTGGTTCGACGAGGCCGATACCGACGGCGACAAGACATTGACGAAGAACGAATTCTTCGCATGGTGCATGAAGCACGGCCAGGGCGGTCTGCACGACAAGTTTGCCAAGTTCGACCGGCTCCAAACAGGATCGCTCGACTACAACGAGTTCGAGCGGCTGTGCGCGAGCGTCGGCTTCGGTGGGGAAGCTCGTAAGATCTTTCCGTCACTCGATGAGGAGCGACGAGGCGTCATCAAGCTTGAAGGTATTGAGGAACTCGTCAAGCGCCATAGTGAGAACCGGAGGCTCTCGGCCCGCGCCAAGGAGATGCTCTGCATGGTGCTGCTTGCCGGCGCCGAGGCCGCGCTCAGTGCCGAGGGGGCGTCGGATTTGCGCTCGAAAACGAAAGATTGGGCCATACGAGCGCGCGACGCAGCCGGCGTGCGCGTGGAGTTACACGCGCTGCTCAGTGGCAGCGGCGCGGCCATCGTGGATGTGATGGCCCTTTTCAACTCGGATCGCGAGCAGCTCATCGACGAGATGGAGTTCCAGACGACCCTCAAGACTCTCTTCAAGTGCCACGCGAAGCCCTGGGAGCTCGATGCCGTGTTTGAGTCCATCGACCTCGACCGTTCTGGTTCGATCGGCTTCGATGAGCTCTTCGAATTCGTGCGTGGCCGCCGTCACGCGCACGATCGGCGAAGCCTTGTTGTGCGTCGGCTCTCGTTGCAGCCTCCCCCGGGCGCAGCATGGGCCCTCGGCGACATCGAGTGGGATGTGGAGACGTTTCGCTCGCTGCTGCGCCAGAACTTCAAGGTCCACGACGTCAAGGTAGCCGATGTCATCAAGGCGTGGGATCGATCGGGCGACGGTCAACTGAGCGAGTCTGAGTACCTGCATCACATGGAACTCTTCTTCATGAGCTCGTCGGCGGCGGCGTCCATGGCGCTTCGCCAGCTGTGGCAGCAAGAGGTGCGTTCCGTCGCGCTCAGTGCCTTCCACGTCGTGGCGGCCATCGATCGAAACGGACGTGAAGAAGGCGCCAACGACGAGGTGAGCGTGCTGGAGCTCGAGAGATGGTTGTCTGGGGCGGCCATCCTGCACCCACGGCTAAAGCCTCGTGCCCACCGGAGCGAGGCCGCGAAGCACCTGGGATTAGCTGGCGATCAGAAGAGCTGGGCCGTGCCCGAAGCTCTCAGCGGTGCTCTCCGCGCGGACCCCTCGCCCGGCACGGCGCCTCGCTCGAGCTCGCGGCTCACTCGCATCCTCGACCGAAGCACGCGCTCGATGCTTCTGAAAGCGCAGCACGCGCGGAGCAAGGCGTCGGAACAGCGCAGGGGCGCCGAACAGTGGGAGCAATGGCAGCGGCAGCGTCACGCGGAGCTACACCGGTGCGACTCCGCGCCCACCTTCATGATCGGCCAGAGGATGTGCCCATCGTCCCCCCCGAACCGCGGCGACGCCCTCTGGTCAGCATCCTCTCGCCGCCCTGGGTCTGCGGGCCAGGCAACTGAGCAGCCGAGCCCACAGCTGGGCAGGCTCACCAGGATGGAGGCCATGGCGGGCGCCTTGCAAGCCAAGTTGCTCAACACGAGTACAAGCTTCGTCAAACTCGACGATCGGGTGAGGCCGATCGTGCCGCACGGTCCCGTACCGTTGATTGCACAGGAGGAGGAGCGCCACGCACGACGAGCGCCGGCCGAGTGAGAAAGAAGCTCACGTGGTGCTTGCCGAATACGGCCTCTTGGGTCGGAGCGATCTCTCAGGTGTGGAGCATCCCAACGAGAGGATCGCCCGCAGCTCGCGTCGAGAATGATCGAGCTTGAATCTTGAGATTATTCTGTATGTTTTACATCACCAGCAAGCAACATGAGCGAATACATGTACGTAAGTGATGTTGTTATCATCTTTTTACCTTCATGTGCTTCAAGGCAATACCAAGGAACCGGTCAGCACGGCAGGCTTTTAGAAATCAGACCCACTCAGAGTCCACCGAGCAGTCAGCACTCCAACCTCCAAGCACACATCCCAGCATCAATGCATTCAAACCCCGTCTTCCATAGCCATCAAGTAGAACCCAGCACGGCAAATCTACGTCCGGCCGCGAGCCCACGCTCACAGATGATCCGCGAGGTGCTCGACGCGGAGAGACTTTTCGAGCACCGCGCGGTCCAGTACACCGATGGGGATGAAGCTCAAATTGGTCTGGCCAGGCACGAGTGCGAAGGCATTGTCCGAAAAGCGCCCCTGCGCGAGCGTGGTGAGCGTCACATACAGCGCGGTGGCGGTCGCGTCGAGAACGATGTCAATCGTGCCATCCGCCTTCGGGCTCGGTGCAACCGTCGCCGTCACGCTCGCTTTCGGCAGCACGAGGTCCTTGGGAGGTGCGAGGAGGATCTCGTTGAACGAGGCCGCGCCGCCTCCAGCTCGGACAGCGCGCATGCCAACGGCAGCGAGCGGCCGCGTCGTGCCTCGCGATTGCGCCGCGAGCTCCTCGTCCGAGCACCGATGCGCACCGTCGCAGTACGGGTAAACGGCTGCAAAGAGCATATGCGTCGTGTTGGCCACGCCGCTCAGGTCCACGGTGAAGCGCACACTTGTGCCCGCGCCCACGTCGAGCTGCAGGGTCTGTGTGGTGAGCTTCGTCACCTCGCCCGTGGCGAAGGTGAGCGAGGAGACCTCGACGTCGCCAAAGAAGCTCAAGCCCGCCATGTCGTTCTTGACGAAGCACGCACCGTCGTGGCCGCACGATGCCATCAGGTCGGCGTAAATGGACCTCTGGTAGAAGTAGTGCAGGGGCTTCCAACGGCCGCCAAGCACTTGGCCCGCCACCGGCGTGCCGTACTCGATCGAGCCCCAGCCACCCGTCGGCCAGATCTCGTTGAACTGCCACACGAGGATGCCGAGCTCGTTCTTGGAGCGGCGCGTCTCGATGTCCTGCTTGATGTTCAGCGCAGACGAGAGCAGGCACTGGTACAGCTGCCGCTTGAACGGCACCTCGCCCGTCGTGTTGAAGTACGAGTCCGGATGCATGCCAAAGTACACGTTGATCAGGCTGTCGCACGGGTAGTTGCGCTCCGCCATCACGTTCACGCCTTCGCACTGGCTCGCAAAGCCGCCCTCGCACGTATCGTACGGCTGACCCCCATGCAGCGCCCAGTGCTCGGGGGCGAGAGTAGACGCCATCGACTCAAAGGAGGAGTATTGGATGGCCCCAAACTCGGAGGCGAACACGTTGGGAAGCGTTGGGCCCGTCGGGCCGGTGGCCACTTTGATCGGGATATTCGGGTCGAAGAGCTGCATTCGCTTGTTGCCGTTGACGGCGGGGAATCCCGTGCCGTGCTGATACGGCCCGTGCGTCTCGATCGTGGGACCTTCCTTCGGCGTGGTGAGTGTGTTGCCGTTGGGCAGCGCGTCAAGCATGCGCACGCCCGTGCTCCAGCCTTTTGCGGGGCAAGAGGGCCACACGGAGCGCGACGCGTCCTCCTCAGCCACCAAGGTCATCACAAAGGTCGCGTAGATGCCCGTGGGAGTGTCCATCACGACCTGACACTCGTTGCACCCGTCCCAGATGATGATCGCTGTGTGGCTCGCCAGGCGTCGCACCATGTGCCGCAGCTCCATCTCTTGTGTGAGCGTCACCGAAGGCGCGTGGCCCTCCTGTGCATATTGCATGTCGTGATACACGAGCACACCGAGCGCGTCGCACGCATTGTAGAAGGCTTCGGGCAAGAACATGCCGCCGCCCCAGACGCGGAGCATGTTGAAGCGCGCGCCGACGGCCGCCTCGACCAAGGCCACGTGCGCAGCGTCGGAGAGTCGACCCTCGAGCTCCTCCATCGGAATGGTGTTTGCGCCCTTGGCCAGGATGACCGCGCCCTGCGAGGATGGCAGAGTGGGCGTGAGGGAGAGAGGGAGAGAGAGAGTCAGAGCCGTGGGACCCATGTTAGGGAGGTAACCCAAATTAGGGAGGCAACTCCCTTCGCGTCGACGTCGTCGAGGGCACAGGAGAGGCGCGCAGCGTTCGTTCGAAGCGTTGAGGCGCGCGTGTACGTTGACGCGGAAGTACATGCCGTGCGTCGACGTGCCCTCGGACTTTGCCGCAAAGTCGACGTACGCCGGGTCGGTGTCATTGCCCGTGACCAGCGCTGCATACCGGAAGCCAATTGTACGAGTGGACTCGACAGCGCGGGTGCCCGCACCCGCTCCGTACGCGAAGCGCACGCTGACGTTGTACAGGGGCTGGTCGCCCATGCCGACGGGCCACCAGAGCGCGATCTTGTCGGCGGGCGCATAGAGCGTGAGCGTCGCGTTCGACTCGCCTGCGGGCACGTTCAAAAAGTGGCTCACCTCCGGGACGTCCCACGAAGGGGTGAGTGAGAGGATGCCAGCGGTAGCTCTGGAGGCAGAGAGGAAGACGCGAACATCGACGCGGAAGCCGCCGTGCTCCTTCTCGACGAGCGGCTCCACTGGGTAGGCGCCAGTGTAGAAGACCTGCGGCACTACGTCCGTAATGGCCGCGCCGCTCGTCATCGAGGTGGCAAGGTAGACTGCCTTCCAGATCCCCTTGGAGAAAGTGTGTGCGCCACCCTGGTACGTATGCGAGTACGCAGCCCAATCCCAGCCGCCTGTGCATGCCATGAAACGGCCGCCCACGTTGATGGACGGGTCAAATGTCACCTCAAGAATATTGGGCGCCTCGCTGCCGTAGCGCAGCCCGTACTCGGGTACTAGCAAGTTGAAGCTATAGCGCACAAACTGGTCGACCGCCTCGCCGACCTGATGGCCATTAACGAGGATTTTGGCGCCCATCTTGATGCCGTCAAAGACGAGGAGCAGCTGGCTCATATTCCATGGGGGCTCGTCGATCGTAAAGCTCGCGCGGTACGTCCAGTTGTACCGGTCCCAGATGGATGCATTCAGAAAATTCTTCTCGTAGAGCGGGTCGCCGATCTGGCCTGCGGCCTGCAGGTCGGTGATCAGATCGCCGGGCACGACCGCAGGGATGGTCAGCTCCGGCGGAGGCGCGCCTCGTTTGCGCATGCATGCGGTCACGCCAGCTTTGGGGTACGCGCCACCAGCCATGTCATCTGCCGTTTTTAGCCAACACGAGGCCGAAGACGGCACGAAGACGGCAGCTTGACAGAGCCCCTCGTTCCAGCAAAAGTTGCAGCACGCCTCCTGCGAGCCGACCCCCTGTTTCTCGGTTCCACTGTCTGTCCCGCCGATCGGTTTTAGGTCGGAGTCGCTCACAAACTCGCAGCCCAAGGGTTCCCCACCCGCACGACTCGCAGTCCACGTTGTGCCCGCTGCAGTTGTGAGATACGCCACTTTATCGGTGGCGATGGGGTGATCTGGCATGACGGCTGAGGCTCGAAATTCGGCGGACGGAAGGTTGATGGAGGGCGTCCCGGCCTTTACAGTCGCGGCCGTCGCGAGGCTGAAGAAGTCGAACATCAACATGAACATGCGGACACACTCACCCGCGGAATTCGTCAATTAAACAGTAAAAAGACACCGGGGGAGCCGGGACGCACACGGGACACACAAAGGCACACGGACCGCACAGACGAGCCTCACAACCATCCAAACCCACAGTACCCGGTACAATTATACGTCGTATTCAATCGCTAGATTCCAAATCGCGCAGCGTCTTTCGCCCACGACATATGGTCTGCCAACTAGGACTCTAGGAGCCAATGAAGGCGCCCCCGCACTAAGGCTTGTGAGGCAGGCTGGCAGCTCTATCGACATCATTGAGGACATGAGGAGCAGCCAGAGAAGGCACCATCACCAAGGCTCGTGAGGCCGGCGGGCAGCTCAATCGACATCAACTGCCGGTCAAAAGCGAAGGATGGCACTGGGTGGTACATGGGCGGACCTGAGAATGCTTTCATCGAAGCCGGCGGGCAGCGCGATCGACGTCATAGAGGAGCAGCCATCAAAGGCGCCCTCACCAATGCTCGTGAGGCTGGCGGGCAGCTCAATCGACGTCATTGAGGAGCAGCCAGCGAAGGCGTTCACACCGATGCTCGTGAGGCTGGCGGGCAGCTCAATCGATGTAATCGAGGAGCAGCCAGCGAAGGCGCCATCACCGAGGCTCGTGAGGCCGGCGGGCAGCGCGATCGACGTCATCGAGGAGCAGCCAGAGAAGGCGCCATCACCGAGGCTCGTGAGGCCGGCGGGCAGCGCGATCGAAGTCATTGAGGAGCAGCCAGCGAAGGCGCCTTCACCGAGGCTAGTGAGGCCAGCAGGCAGCTCGATCGACGTCATCGAGAAGCAGCCAAAGAAGGCGCCTTCACCGAGGCTAGTGAGGCCAGCGGGCAGCTCAATCGACGTCAACGAGGAGCAGCCAGCGAAGGCGCTACCGAGGCTAGTGAGGCCAGCAGGCAGCTCGATCGACGTCATTGAGGAGCAGCCAAAGAAGGCTCTCACACCGATGCTCGTGAGGCTGGCGGGCAGCTCAATCGACGTCATTGAGGAGCAGCCAAAGAAGGCGTTCACACCGAGGCTCGTGAGGCCGGCGGGCAGCTCAATCGATGTCATCGAGGAGCAGCCAGCGAAGGCGCCATCACCGAGGCTCGTGAGGCCGGCGGGCAGCGCGATCGACGTCATCGAGGAGCAGCCAGAGAAGGCGCCATCACCGAGGCTCGTGAGGCCGGTGGGCAGCTCGATCAACGTCATCGAGGAGCAGTCAGCGAAGGCGCCTTCACCAAGGCTCGTGAGGCCAGCAGGCAGCGCGATCGACATCATCGAGGAGCAGCCAAAGAAGGCGCCCTCACCGAGGCTAGTGAGGCCCGCGGGCAGCGCGATCGACATCATCGAGGAGCAGCCAGAGAAGGCGCCCTCACCGAGGCTCGTGAGGCCGGCGGGCAGCTCAATCGACGTCATCGAGGAGCAGCCAGCGAAGGCGCCATCACCGAGGCTGGTGAGGCCGGCGGGCAGCGCGATCGAAGTCATCGAGGAGCAGTCAGCGAAGGCGCCTTCACCGAGGCTAGTGAGGCCAGCAGGCAGCTCGATCGACGTCATCGAGGAGCAGCCAAAGAAGGCGCCTTCACCGAGGCTAGTGAGGCCCACGGGCAGCTCGATCGACGTCATCGAGGAGCAGCCACGGAAGGCGCCCTCACTGAGGCTCGTGAGGCCGGCGGGGAGCTCGATCGACGTCATCGACGTGTCGTCGCGGAACGCGTTCACCGGCACGCGCACCTCACCGTCGCGCAGCACGCACGCGGCGAGCAGCACCTCCATCGACGCCTCGCCCTCGCCGCGGATGCACGCGCGCACCCCTGCCATCGGATACGGTTGCGTACCATCTTCATATTCTTCCGATACATCCAAAGACGCCACGCGCCTCAGCGCGGCCACGTCCACCTCGAAGCCGCCCAGCCCCGTCACCTTTTCCAGTTTGGGCAGCCAGCGCGACGCGTCGACCGCGTCAGCGAAGAGGCGACCGGCGGCGCGGCTGTCCGAGAGGTCGAGCTCGGACACCTCGACGAGGTTGCTCGTGAGCGGCAGGCCAATGCGTGCGCACAGCCGCGCGCACAGGACGCGCCGCGCCCGCGCGCGCCACGCGAGGCTCACGCCCTTGAGCGCGCACAGCGTCGGCATGTCGGCGTCCGCGAGGGCGTCCTCGAGGGCGTCCTCGTTGACGAGCTCCGTCGAGAGCCAGCACACGGGCGCTGGCGGTTTGGGTGCATCGGCCGCTCGCGGGGCAGTGGCGTCGTGCTGAGCGTCTTGCGTGTAGAGCGGCTCCTCCGTCGCCGCCTGCCGCTCCGCCTTAGTGGGAAAGTCGCTCACGACGCCCAGCAGCCGCCCGAGCTCCGGGCCACTCTTGCCGGCGAGGTGACCGGTGCACAGGGTGCGCGAGAGGAGTCGGAGAAGCTCGACGTCGACGTCGAGAAAGTGCGCGCCATGCAACAGCTGCGCGAGCTGCGCGAGCGAGCATCCCTCCAGCGCCCTGCCGTCCTCCGCACCGCCCTCGGCGACGCGCGAGAGCGTGCGGAGCGCAGCCGCAGGCACCAGAGTGGCGAACGCCCCCTCAGCGCCGCCCGTGTCGCTCACCCAGTTGGCGAGCGCCGCCGATCGCGCCGCGGCCGAACGGGACCACGCGACCACCTCGCCCTCGGCGCTTCGCACCCTCACGTCGCCGTCGTCGACGTCGCCGCCGATGACATCGCCGCCGCCGACGTCGCCGTCCCGACGACGCTTCATGGAGGCAGCACGACTTCCTGATTTGGCGGCAAGACTTCGGAAAATGAATTTCGCACCCCGGTTGACGGGCAGGGTACATGTAGGCTCGGTCGATCTCAGCAGGCCGTTCGGACTTCCGCTCATCGGTTGGGGACGCCACCGTTCTGCGAGAGGCGGGCAGGGTCGTCAGAGGTGGACGCGCGGCGATCCTATTAAAGCTTTGCACCCCACGCACAGGCGAGGATGAATGTCAATCGAATCGAATGAATGATTTTCGCATCAGTCCCCGTCGTCATCGCACGACATGGCTCATGCAATGTACAACTTTCACCGTTTCACGACGCTGCATACAGACGCGACGCGACGCGCGCTACGTGTGTAACACACGGAACTTGGAAGTCGCACGATGCCTCAACAATCAGTGACACACAGCTGTAGTCTGGCGCCGGCGGGGTGGGAGGCGGAGTTCTCTACTCGGTCTCGGACGCGCTCAGCGGAAGGGAGCGCCTCGCAGTCCATGATGAGAGTCGACACTCGAGTCGCGCGAGCTTGCGCTCAGACCGCGACGGTCTCGTCGTCGCTCTCCTCGACATGGCGCTCGCGGTTTTCGCGCGCCGAGGTGGTCGTGTCGATGTCGATGTCCTGGCAGTTGGAGATGGCGTATAGGATCTTCTCGTACGTGATGGCCGCCGTCGAGTACGCGGGCAGCTCCATGGAGAAGAAGCACGTGTGTGCCACGGGAAAGGAGGAGTCCGGCGACGAGGTGTGACGAGTGTGAAGCGTGAAGCGCACGTCACCCCACTCGCGCGCCGTCGCGGGCAGGCGCGTGCGCCCCCATACGAAGCGCAAGAAGAGCGCGCGCCGCTCGGGCGAGAACTTTTTCAGCGTCTGCCAAAAGTAGCGCACGTGGCGCTGTGCGGGCGAGACACCCACACCGTACTTGGTCTTGGAGCGCAGCACTTCGATGTCAATGTCCTTGGATCCACATGCTAGCAGCTCGAGCTGGTCCCAGGTGAAGAGAGAAAGGATGCGCTGCGGCACGAGGCTCGAGAGGCCCTGCAGGATGGCGTCGCACTGCTGGCTCGCCTCGTGCAGCCGCGCCTGCTGCACCAAGTCGCAAAACTCGAGCCGACCGTCGTAGGTGACCTCGAGGCCGGCGCCGCCCGGGAGCAATGCCACGTCAGAGCCGTCGGAGAGCTGCGTGACGAAGGTCTCGAAGATCACGTCCGAGAAGGTGCTCGCGTCGACGCCCTCATCGTCAATGTGGCGCAGCTTGTCGAGCGACTGCAAGCACATCGCGTCGAAGGCCTCCAAGTCGGATGCATCCATGGGCTGCGCCACAAGCTGCTTCCACACGACCGAAGGGAGCGAAAGAGCGAGCTGCGTCTCCTTTTGACGAAGCGCGAGCCCGAGCAGCTGCCCCACGAAGAAGAACCAGTCGATCTGCTGAGACGAGACCGCGGACGGGTTGGGAACGTACGCGTCGCGGTGGGCGCCCACCCCGTGCACGCCGTTCGGGCACCGAATGAAGAGCGGCAGCGCAGGCGATTGCAGCTCGGAACAAATGGACGCGATGGCCTCGCGGTACGGACCACCATGGTCGTCGGCGGCCTCGCCCACAAAGTTGCAACGGAATGCCTTATCTTGACGGCAGAGCGCGCGCGGCTTGACGCGCCCGATCTGCGTGTGGAGCTGCACGAAGAGTGTGCCGACGCCCGAGCCCTCCGCATCCGCCCGCGGGCGTTGCTTCATCGCTTTGAATCTGTTGAGCAGGACGATCATCGCATCCGAGTCCGAGGTGGTGGACGAGAGCGCCTGCTCGAGCGCACCCGACTTGATCTCCGTAAGCACCGCGGCCCGGAGCTTGCAGATGCGCCCGCCGAGAGTCGAGTCGCCCTTGCGTGCGAGCCCGGTGTGCACGAGCGGCAGGTGACGAGCCAACAGCTGGTTGAACCGATGAAGCAGGGCCGCGCGGAAGGTGAGCTCGTTGGCCGCGTACGGCTCGAAGGCATTGCCCAGCTCCTTGGCCTGCTCGCCCACGGTCTGCAGCTGGCCGGGGCGTACGTTGAGCCCGCCGCCGTTGGTGACCTTCTCGATGAGGCCCACGAGCTTCGCGTCCATGGCGACGCCGCCCCACTCGGCGAAGATCTGCCAGTTGATCGTGGTTTGTTGCGAGGCACGGTACGCGAGGCGCACTGAGACGCGCGGGCACACGTTCCCGATCGGCTCGAGCAGCCACTTTGTGAGCGCGGACAGCTCGGCCACGTCGCTCATGAACGGCAGCGTCGAGGTCCACGGGGTTGGCGGTGGGACAGCCGGCCTGGGCCCACTTGCATTCAAGTGGGCATTCAAATCGGCCTCGTGCATGCACTCGCGCACCTGCACGAGGAGGTCGAGCATGCATTGGGACGCACATGGGAGGAGCGCGGCTCCCTCAAACTGCTGTTGCTTGATCAGCGAGTCATGCCAGGCGATCTGTTGCTCGAGTGCGACGAAGAGCGCATTGTCGAGCGGCGGCTCATCGAGTTGTACCAAGGGCAGAGCCTTGAGGAGCAGCAGGCAGGCGCGCTCCTTGTGCGGCGCTCGCCCGTAGAGGAGGTAGCGCAACAGGTGGGCAAGCACCGGCGGCTTGGCGATGGCTGCGGGTGCATCGTCCACTAGAAGCTGGAGCAGATCCCACCCGAACTCAAAAGGGCTTTCCACCACCGTCACCTCATGCCAGACGCGCCAACGGTGCGGCAGCGCGCGCACCTTCCAGCCCCAAGCGTGGTCCCGGTTCTGCGCGCAGTGGTATTTGAGATACACCACGCCCACGGGCACGCAGAGCACTTCGGTCGCCAGCACGTCCTCCGTGTCGAAGTTGAAGGCCTCCTGCGTCATCGCCACATCGAGGTAGATGGAGAGCGTCGCGCCACGCGAGAGCAACGAGCGAGCATCAAAGTGGAGCTGCATCATCGAGACGCCTGGGCAGGTGAGGGTGTAGGTGCGATCTCCCACCTCCGACGGGTGGTTGCTCTCGGCTTGCTGAACGGCTACGGCCGTACGCGCCAGGAAGCGAACGCATTCCTCGGCAAACATGTCGGGCAGCTCTCCAAACTTGGGCGCCGCGCGCAGCAGCACCTGGTCCGTGACTAGGCTGGATGCCGCCACGCACGCCATGTTCAGAGCCTCGGAGCACACGTCGTCGTCGCACGGGTCGGCGACGCACGAGAGCTTGAGCAGACGCACGAGATCGTGACGGAGGGGCTCGAGGCTCGCCAGCGTGAACGGCGACACGTCATCCGTGTCCGCATGATGGAGCCACTCCGTCTCGCAGAGGATCGTCAGCACTGCACGCCGGCAGTGCAGTACCGCCAGCGCCTGGTGCTGCGTGCAGGAGAACCGAGCGAGCGCGTCGACGCCACGCGAGCCAAGCGCCGGCACGAGCGCGCCAATACGACGCGTCGGTGGCTCGAGGGCGCGCTGCGGTAGGCGCGAGCGCAGCACGGCGCCGCTCTCGGTCGCGACCAGCACGTCGAAGGTGCGCGGGTAGAGCCCGTCTGAGCGCAGCTTGGAACGGTCTTGCCCCTCGCGCACGATGGTCCCCACGGCGCCATCGAGAGGGTCGGGCGTGTCTTGGGATGAGCCGCCGGACGCGCCGCCGCCGCCGCCGCCGCCGCCGCCGCCGCCGCCGCCGCCGCCCTCGCGCGGCGTGATGCGCACGCGCTCGCCCACCTGCAGGCGCCACGGCCGCCCCTCGAGCCCGTCGGCCAGAGCGTTGGAGCCGAGGGCAACGTGGTCGACCACACGCGAGAGCCCAAGGTCACCGGGGAAGAAGTCGGCAGCCGAGGCAGCCGAGGTGCAACTCGCATTCGACGCGTCGGCGGCGGAGCGGAGCTTTTTGGCGGCGGTGGTCGACGTGGACGAGCGCCACAGCCACTGGCGCCCCGCGGGGCGCGCGCTGCTTGCCGGTGAGCTGCCGGTGCTGCCGCCCGCGCCGGCGCTGCCGCTCGGTACGGCGCTTCCGCTCGGTACGGCGCTGCCCGTGACGGCCGCGTCGGAGGCTGCCGCTCTTGGCGCGAGAGGGCCATCAGCAGCGCGCCCCGAAGCGGGTCGCAGGCGCTGCGACGAGCGTGGGATCCACTCGGCCCATTCGACCGCCCAGCCGCTCAGGCGCACGTGCACCGCATGCTCGCTCGCCTCGAGCACGCTTGCCTCGTGCCAGAGGGACGGATCTGACTCGTCGTTCAAATCGAGCACGCTGCCCACTTGTAGCAGTCCCCCAAACGCCGAGCTTTGGGCGCCCCCGCGGCTACCCGAGGGGCTGGCGGTCGCGGCGGCGTTGGCGTTGGCGGCGGCGTTGGCGTTGGCGGCGGCGGCGTTGGCGGCGGCGACGGCGGCCTCGGGCATGGTTCCTCCGTCGAGGAGCCAGTCAGCGGCGCGCTGCAGGTCGTTGCCCTCACGACGCAGGGCGTAGACGCACAGCTCACTGGGGAATCCCATCGCCTCGAGCGAGCCGACGAGCGCCGTCACCTGCTTCTCGGCCTCGGTCACTCCCGATGAGGCATCCCCCACACGTAGCAGCCGTCGAGCAGCCGCTAGCACGTCGCCGTCGCACCCGTCGAGTGCCTGCTCCTCCGCCCCAGGGCTGGGCGGCAGTCCGAGCCCGTAGAGCTCTAGCAGGTAGTCATCGCGGCTCAGGCCAGGAGAGAGGCGAACACCAAGACGTAGCAGCGGCTGCAGCTCGTCCATACGCTCCTCGAGCAGCCCGCGCAGCACCTTGGCCGACGGCAGCGCCTCGAGCAGGGTGGTATCGAGGCGGAGCGCGAGCGTCTCCGCGTGCGCTAACTGACTCCGCGGCGCGCCGCTGGGCGGCATGAGCATCGGGATCGTGGTCGTGCCGATCTCGACGAGACGAGGCAGCAGGCCCACACGCAGCAGCGAGTGCGCCACGCGAGCCGCGGTGCTACCGGTAAGGAGGGCGTGGATCACTTTGCATGCACGGCTCTGGAGCATCGCGATCACCGGGCAGCGCTCGCACGACTGCGCGCCGAGCTGGGCGAGCGGCGCGCGAGCCTGCAGCGGGGGCGGCAGCAGCGTACCCAGTGCGCTCATCAGAGGGTCGAGGCGCATGTGCTCCACACTTGGCTCAATCTCTGGCACGGGCTGCAGCTCGCTCAACTCGACCGACTGTGCGAAGGTGTGCGGCTGCGAAGGCGAGCCGTCAGGCGGCGTCGCGTCGCTGATCAGCACAGCCGTCTGGTCGTCGACGGAGAGCACAGCGGCGGGTGGGCCACGCAGCCGGCAGAGAGCGCGTGCCCCTGGCTGGATCGAGTCGATGTGGCCGCCCGCCACGCTGAGCGCGCCAAGCACGAGCCAGCAGAGCTCCGCGCTCGGCGGCAGTGCCGGTAAGTTTACCTGCATACCGGCACGCGCCACCGCCTCGCGCGCCTCGCTCGCTCGGTGTTGGGCCTTCTCCAAGGCCGCCTTGGCACTCGCCGTGGCAGCCGAGTCAAATGTTGCGTCAGACGTCTGAGCCTCGTCGTACGCGGCCTGCGCGGCCTGCTCGGCGCGCTCCATCTCCTCGAGGGCCCCCTCGTGGCCCCTCACCAAGTCAGCCTCGCTCGCGCGCCGCAGCCTCGGCCCCGTTTCAGAGCGGAGGGAATGGACGAGTTCCTCGGCGCGTCCTATGGTCGCTTCGAGGGCGCTCCCCACCGAGCGCGCCCACTCGCCCCCTGAGGCCGAGCGTTGGAGGAGCCGGAGCATCGCGATCATCTCCGTGGCAATAGGGCTGTCTGGCGAGCCCTGTCGTCGCACGAGCATCCGACCCGAAGCCGGCGCGGCGTCACACTCCTCTCGCGGCGGACTCCCTCCCCCATCTGCACCCTGCGCTTCTCCCCGCGCCGTCTCGAGCGCCAGCGTAGCGTCCGACCGCGTCGTCTCGAGCGCCAGCGCAGCTTCCTCCCGCGTTGGCATGCCCTCCTGGGCAGCGACCTCCGTATCGCGAATCTGTGAACGTTCACACTCCGCATCGCGAATGAGCGCCATCACCTGCTCGCGCTGCTCCGAAGACACCCCAGCGGCGCCAGGCGGAGCGGACAGCCCAGCGGAGGAGGACAGCCCAGCGGCGCGAGGCGGAGCGTCTTCCTCTACCTCTCCGTCGACAACCTCGAGCTCCACCTCTCCCGCGCTCACGCACAGGGCTACGAGCGGCTCGTCGCCGAGTACTTCGCGCCCAATCGCCTCGAGCAGCAGCACAATGAGCCGTGGTGCCTCGGGCAACCGAACGTCAACGGCCAGGGTCGCGCTTGCGGCGACGCTCTGCGAGAAGGTGCTCGCCGCGACGCTTTGAGGGAAGGCCTCACACACCGCTTGCTCGCACAGGGCTCCGTGCGCCGACGGAGTGAGTACGGGCATCACGGCACGCAGCAGGCGCGCGGCACTACACGAGAGACTCAGATTGCAATCTCGAAGCAATTGGAGTAGCAGTGGTAGCCATGTTTCGCCGAGCGCGCGGCACACAGCTATTGAGGCGGAGATGCTGTGAAGCATCGAGAGGACGGATGAGAGCACACGCGCCGTCTTGGAGGATTGGCGCTGTGATGGGCGCTGCTGCTGCCGGTGGGCCACCGACCGCAAGAGTGCCTGCGCCGCCGCCGCCGCCCGCTCCTGTTCCTTCTTGAGGAGGGGGTGCGTGATGGCATCGGTGTCGGCGCCGTCATGAGCGGCGCGCAGCCGGTCTGGCTTGGGCTGGGGCAGCGCGAGCACGGTGGCTACTTCGAGTCGCATGGACTCGAGAAGCCCTTGCTGGAACGGTGTGAGGGGATGATCGACTTTCCGATGGGAGAAGGCGAAAAGGAGCAGTTGCCGAAAGACGCGTCGACACACGGGGCGCACACGTCCGGTGGCCAATTGCATGTGCGTGAGCATCGGGAGTAGACCAGCCGCATCGAGCAGTTCGAGGTCGCCGCGCTGGAATCGCAGCAGGAAGACATTGAGCAAGATGAGTACCGTCTCCTCTGCCGCCTGTACCGACGGCGGCGGGAGCAGCGGCGGGAGCGGCGGCGAGGACGCGTCCACCGCCGACGCGGAGGCGGCAGTCCTGCCATCCAGCCGCATGCCACCCACCGAAGGCGGATGGTCATTCGTGTCGGCTGGTAGCCGATCCGGATGGTAGCCGAGCTTCCGATAGTAGCCGAGCCCATGCTCGCCTCTCTTGTAGGTGTACCCGTTGCGAGAGCCTGCGAATGCCTCCGACTTGACAAAGTTCGGGGCGGTGACTGTGACACGCGGCATGGCCACCTGCATGGGCTGCATCGTGCCCGGCTGCACGATTCCCACTTCCGTTGCCGACTCGGCGCACGTAGACGCGGCTCGCGCGGCGGCTTGGGTGGCGGCGAGCGCAATGAGCGAGGCAGTGAGCTGGCGGGCAATGAGAGAGAAGAGGCGTGTAATGCTTTCCCCAAGCTGGTACCACGTGGCCGCCGAGCAGCCGCGGCAGCCGTACAGGAACTGGCAGCGCAGCAGACTCGACTTATCACTCGTCTGCATCGTGCGAAGCGCTCGCGCAATCATGGGCAGCACGTGCCGCTGCACCGAGGCCGACGGGGCCGCGTCAAGGAGCCGCATGAACCCTTCGAGCGCGGCGGCACGGTTGGAAGCGCGCCTCTGGCGCTTCTGCAGCAGCGCGGGGCGCAGCGCGCTCGGCACGCGCGAGCCACGCCACATGGCTGCCGACGCGGTGGCCGCCGCCTCCGCGTCGGCCTGCGGTGCAGAGGACGAGGAGGCGTCATCCTCGGTGAGCCAAGCGGCGGGCGGGACAGCGGGCGGGGTGGCGGGCGGCTCGGAGAGCGCTGTCCCGGGCGGTTCGGGGGGCGCTGTCCCGGGCGGTTCGGGGGGCGCTGTCCCGGGCGGTTCGGGGAGCGGCAGCTTTTCGAGCTCGTCCGCGTGCGCGTGCTCTTCGGGCGACAGAGGCTCGCCCTGTAAGAGGATGGCCGCGTACTTGGCGCCGAGTGAGGCGAGCGCCTTCTGGCAGTCGACGAGGAGAGGGAGCGTGGGGGAGAGCGAGGGCTCATACGCATGCACACTGATGCGATAGCCCCATCGTGGCCGATTCGGCAGCTTGCGCGACGCAGGGCACCCAACCATTTTGTACCGGAATGTGATCCGGCCGGCCGGCAGCACGAGCGGGCGCGAGGGCCACTTGCTCGGCGGCCCACTGAACGTGTGCGCCAGCTTCGAGTCGATGAGCACGTCGAGCCATGCCTCTGTCTCCACGGTCGAGCATCGCTTGTCGAAGGCGAGCCAGACGCACGGTGCGTGGCTCACATGAGCCCAGCTGCCACAACTGCCACCGTCTCGAGAGCAGCTACCGCTGCTGCTGCTCGTCTCGAGCTCGCTCGGGAGCACTTCTTGTGTCGACTCGATCGTCCAGTCGGCCGAGTACGAGGGCTTGTAAGGATGGTCGCCCGACTCAATCACTTTGAGCAGCGGGCCGAGGTGGTACTCCTCGGTCAGGTCGGCGAGCGGATCATCATGGCTGGGTGCCACCTCGTACAGACTCGCGAGCAGCGGCGTGATCGAGGGAAGCAGCTTGGCGGCAAAGGCCTTGGAGCATGCATCAGGCCCGAGCAGCATCAGGCCCGAGCAGAGCATCGGGAGCAACCCAAGCACTGAGTGGCGCAGCTGCGCGTCCGGAGGCAGCAGCGCCACCGGCTCCGAACTCGAGTCCGCACTCGAGCCAATCGTGGATGGGCCTGCGGCTTCGGCGTTCGCCAGTGCATCATCCGCCGTGTTGGACGAGCCGGGCGCGTCGGGCGCCGCCGCGGCGGTGCTCTCGGCAGCAGCGCTCACGACGGCGGCGCGCGGCGGGACCTTTGCCTGTTGGAGCAGCTGATCGGCCATCTGAAGCAGCAGGGTGACGCATCGGACGAGCGCGCGCGCCGTCGAATCATCTGCTTTGGTGCACAGGGGCACCTTGGAGAGCATCTCCCAAAACAGAGCACTCACGAGCCCAAAGAGCGCTGAGCGGCCCCAGCGACGCCGGCCCGTGAGGAGCGCCCCTGAGGCCGCGGCCATAGCTCCCAAGGCCTCCAGCTCGTTCTCAAGCAGATGTCGTAGCAGCAGCTCGAGCAGCTCGAGACCCCTCGAGAGCTCCGCGGGCGTGGGGGGCGCGATGAGCTCGTCTACATCAGGCTCCTGCCCGAAGCTCGCCATGAGCACCTCAGTCAGGATCAATTGGGGCAGCGGCGGCGGCGGCAGCCGCTCGGCCACGGAGCCATCGGTCTCGCCCCCGATCTCGCCCCCGATCTCGTCCGGCGACGCCGTGCCGCTGCCGTCGTCGAGTCTGCTGCGAAGTGCGTCGCTGCTGAGCATGCCGCTGCCGTCGTCGAGTCCAAAGCTGAGCGGCTCTCGATCTCGATCTCGATCTCGGCCGAAGCTGAGCAGCTCGGGCAGATCTCGATCTCGATCTCGATCGGCCTGCTCGGTCGGCTCGGTCGGCATCAGCGGCGTCTCCGAAAATTCGAGATGATCGCCCTCGCCAGCGCCCAGCCCGGCGCGCAGCCCGCCACGACCGCCTGGCTCCGTGGAAGTCGGCCCGCGCGTGAGCAGCTGAAGCAGCAGCTCGCGGCGCCCCTTGGCGCTCGGAAAGAAGACGCGCCGCCCGACCTGAAGCACCGCGATCGCCTCGGCCGTCGTGGCCTCGCCTACAGCGGAGTCGTCCGCCGGGTCCGTAAAGTGCAGCCCCGCAGTCGCGACATGCAGCAGCAGCCGGCGTACGCGGCGCACATAGTCCGCCATCGTGGGCGGCGCGTCCGCGCCCGCCTTGGATGGCGGCGCACTCTGCAGGAAAGCTTTGCCATCCCAACCCAGATCCAAGGCCTTCTGCCTCTCATTCCGACGCACGTAGTACTGGATCCACTCGAATCGGCGCATCCGATCCTCGGGCGACTCGTCCATTGCCTCGTCCATCGCCTCGTTGAGCCCCACAGCAGCGCCCGCGGCGGCGCTCAACGGGCTGTAGCCTTCAGCCTCAGCGTGCGGATCCGCCGCCGCGGCGGCCGGGCCAGCCTCGTCCGCGTCGACCGCTTCGTTGGTGTCGACCGCTGAGCTGCTGCTGGCCGCAGCGGCCGGGGGCGTCGGCGCGAGCGTCGGCAGCTGTGCCCGATCGAGCCCGAGGTCCTCAGCGCGCGCGTGCGCGAGCGACGCCGCGAGCGCCGCCTCCAGCTCGCGTCCGCGTCCGTCGGGCGTCGTCGCGAGCGTGTCGCCGACAGGCGGCGGCGCTGCTGGCGGCGGCGGCGCTTCGAGACTTTGGAGCCCCTCCTCTCCATCGGCCGCCGCCGCTTCCCCGGCCGCCGCCACCTTGCCGGCCGCCGTCTCGCTGGTCGCCGACGCCCTCTTAGCCGCCGACGCCGCCGCCTTGTCGGCCACCGCCTTCTCAGCCGCAGCGCGAGCGGCGATTCCAGTTCCAGTTGGCGGCTCGTTGGCGGGCGGCTTGTCAGGGGCCGGCTCGGGCGCATCTCGCGCCTCGAGATCGAGCCCGAGCTCCGGCAGCGAGAGGCGCATCAAGGAGACATAGTGCAAGTGCACCTTGAGAAGGCGCAGGAGACCGAGCGCTGCGTAGAGCGCTGCGGTGTCGGCGACGCTCTGGAGGCTGCCGAGGCTGCTGAGCCTGACGATGTGCTCGAGCACGATCACGCACGTCTCGAGCAGCAGCCGGAGCGTCTCGGGCGCCACGTCCAGGCAGAGCGGCACCGAGAGCTGTAGGTTGGGCAGCGGCTCCGGCTCCTCGGCCACCATGGCGACGGCGCTCGCGATCTCATCAGGAGGTGGCTCGTTCATCAGCGAGGTGTAGTCGTGCTCCCACGGACCCACTCCCCACACCGTCGAGGCAGCCGCCTGTGCGAGGAGCGCCGTCAGCACGGCCGCGGCCGCAGGCGCCTCCACATAACCACTCGAGAGGAGTGCACCGCGCGTCGCGCAGTCGGCGCGCGGGTGAATGCCAAGGGACGGGTGCGTTGTGACTCCGCCGAGGGAGCTCGATGCACAGAGCACGAGACCCCGCTGAAGCAGCACCTCGTGGCACTGTGTCTCGAGCTCCCGCAACCCGCCGACCAGCTCGCAGACTGCGGGCGGCTCGAGCGGCGCACGGCGCGCGGCGCTAGACTTGGCGAGTGATCCGGTGCGAGGTGGTGCAACGCTTCCTGCGGCGCCCAGGATGGCGCCGAGCGCCTTCAAGTGGTCGTACAGGGTGCCACGCACGAGGGCGATCCGCAGCAGCGCGTGAAGTGCCTCCGACGGCACGCTCTCCGTTTGCTGTGGAGCGTCGCTCGCGGGCAGCGTGGTGCCGCCATTCGGCGTGCCACCGCCGCCGCCGCCGCCGGACGCCTCGTTGGCAAAGGAGGAGGGCAAGAGCGTTGGTGTAGATGGCGCCGAAGGCTTGGGCAGCGGTGTCAGGGGTGTGAGCGCGGCCGCGGTGATGCTCGACACAGCGCCCGACATGGCCACCCCAGACTGCTCGGCGGCGCCGATGGGCGTCCTCGGCGGCAGCATGGCCGTCGCCGGCGACGGCGGAAGCGCCCGACGTGTGCTGCCGCCGATGCCGCCCGGCACGGCGCTCGGCCACGACACACTACCAACGCCCTGCACGGCGCTCGTCGCGATCGGCTCGTCGATCGGCTCGTCCGGTGCGGCGGTGGCCAGCTTGATGAGTTTCGTCTGCAGCCGGCACAGCGCGCTCTCGAACCCTACCGCCGACGGGTGCTCGAGGAGTTGCAGAGGCTTGAGTGTCATCAGCACGACCTTGCATCGTCCGAGGTGGGAGCGCGTGTGGAACCACTTGGTGTAGCTCGTCGTCAGCCGCGGCTCCGAGTGACGCGCGAGCGAGTCGAGCGCACGCGCCACCGTCTTGCCCGATCGGAAGCCGCGCTTCTTCTCACGATCCGCCCGCTGCTGCGCGTACACCACCTCGTACGAGCGCGACGGTTCGGCCGCACGCTCGCGCTCTCGTACGAGCGCGAGGTGTACGAGCTGCAGCAGCCGCAGCCGGCGCTGCTGCAGGAGGCCGTAGCCGCGCCTCACCCCACCGTCGTCGGCCGCCTCGGGCAGCCGAGCCAGGAGCGCTTCACGAGCAGACTCGTGCTGCAGCAGTGCGCGGCGCGAGAGGCGCTCGGCGCTCGGAAGGAGTAGACCGCTCGAGAGCAGCTGAAGCTCCGAGCGACGCCCTGATGGCGACGGGACGGAGCCGACGATGGGCAGCACGCGAGCTGGCACGCCGACCGGCGCGCTTGCGGAACCCGCGCCAGCTGCTGTGCCCACTGCCGTCGTCGCCAGTGCCGAGGCCGGCCCGTGATCGTGCGTGGGCCGCTCAACAGCCACGTCTCCTCGGCCGATGTCTAGGCCGAGAGTGGCATTCATCACGGAATCCTCTGCGTCTTCGGCGTCCTCGGCGTCCTCCTCCTCAAACATGGCTTCCGGCTCGCCCTCCTCCTCATCGGCGTTTACGTCTGCCTCGCGGTCGGCAGCCTGCTCCTTGCGCGGATCTTTCCAGCTCGTGGTTCGCTCGTTGTGGTTGATGTAGAAGACGCGGCCGGATTTGCCATCGACGCGCTGTTCCCAGCCCATGGGCAACTCGACCGGTGGGCCGCCGTGCTCAAAGAGCTCCGGATGGAGCTGCCAAAGACGGGCCGAGTTGGGCGTCGAGCCGCTCAAAGCCAGGCGGAGCAGCTCGCGGTCGGACGCGCGCGTCGAGTCGCGGTGCAGGTTGCGCGCGCGCGTCGTCGAGAACATCCTGAGGGGGAGCGCGACGGCCTCTGTTGGCGGACTGCTAATCTCGGACGGTACCGGTAAACTTGTCGCTTGAGTGCTGTTGGCGGCCGTGTGAGGGCTGACCCCTCTCGATCATAAGCATGCACACCCGCTGCCCCGGAGAGTGTTCGGATTCGGGTTGGCCTGGTGCGTTGATTCCCGTTTCGAGAGCATCGGTGTCGTTTCTGCGATTCTGCCAACCTCGATTTCCAACTGTAGGACTGTAGAACAGTGAAGCGCGAGAGAGGCAGGTATGAATTGGGGTGCATGATGTCCCTTTCACACGGATTCGTCTCGTGTGAATGCAATGAAGCATGCGACACTCGCCCAAGCCTCGCTCGGCACCATCGCGCTGCTCATTCTCTACGCGGACGCGGTGCTGCGAGTGATCAATGGACTGTTTGGCGACGGGTTTGGCCCACTGCTCGAGGGCCCCGTGCACACGTTCCGTGGCAGCCGGTGGCTGCCGCCGCCGCCCTTGCCGTCTTCTTCTTCTTCTGCACCACGGCCGTCACCGCCAGCCTCCGCCACCGTCGTCAACAGTCGACTGCCGCCGATGTACCGTCGCACCGCCAACTGGACCGACGTCGACGAAGGCATCGAAAAGTGCGCCAAGCACGAGCTGCTCCTCGGCAATTTGTATGCCGACTTTGCGCCATGGGTGGACCTCGGCCTCCGCATTGAGGAGCGGCAGATGGCGGCAGCGATCAACTTTGCGGAGAAGCGACGCGGCAAGTGGAACTCGTGGGTGACAGACTCGTTCACGCCCATCCTGATCAAGGACGGCCGCATATACCTCACGCTCGGCCCGCCGCTCAAAGACCCGACTAACTATTTCTGGACGGTGCTGTCGGACCTGCAGCTGCTCTCGAGGACGACGCGGCTACCCGACGCGGAGCTGCTGCTCAACTTTGCGGACACGCCCATAGTCTACGCCGCCGACTCGGGCGCGCCCACCGAGCCGGGCCTGCCCATCTTCTCGTACTGCAAGCGCGAGCGCTTTTTGGACGTCCTCGTGCCTGGATACTACACACCCGACCGCGTGTGCAAAGCGTACCGCGAGCCGGCGGGAAAGGGCGCGAACGCGGCGTACCCGTGGCATGCCAAGCGGCGCGTCGCCTTTGCGCGCTACACGCACTTTTGCAAGCCGCAGAAGCAGCACGACGAGTACGGCAGGCCTTTACCGCCGTGCGCTCGCTCGTGGTTTGCAAGGCTCGCGCGATCGCCTCAAGGCGCGGCACGCCTCGATGTGAAGCCCCTCAACGTGGTCAACGACACGAGCGACCCCTCACTCGCCTATGGGCAGCAGCTGCTCGAGGCGGGCTCTTCGTTGCCCCTGGCTGAGCATGGTCAGTACGCCTACCTGCTCGACACAGACGGCTTCACCTCGGCGTACAAGCTGCAGCAACTCCTTGCGATGAACTCTTTGGTGTTGCACCACCGCTCGCCGTGGCGCTCGTACTACCACCCGAGCCTCGCCCCCTTTGTACACTACGTGCCCGTGTGGCGCTCCTCGCGTGACGATGTGCTCCGCCTTCTCGACTGGCTTGATCACCACGATGCGCTCGCGCGTCGCATCGCGCGCAACGGACAGCACTTTGCGTGTGAGCACCTGACACAGCCCGGCCGCCTGTGCTACTGGCAGCGTGCCATCGAGCTGTACGCGAGCCTGCAGGCGTACACTCCCTCCCTCGCTCGCCGGCCGCGTGCCTTCCCGCTCGACGCGCTCAACATCATGTGCCGCATCCGAGATCAGCCCATCGTATGCTACTACAACGTGCGCCTGCCGACCGAGGGTGCCCCGCCCGGCTACGAGTGCGCCAAGCCCATTCCAAATGAGCGGCCTGGGCGCTTCGAGGAGTGCTGGTACAAGGGAGCACAGCCGCCGGCATTGTAGGCGTCGAGTCCCAAATTCGTCCGAGGTTCCTCCAATTCGCGCGGTTGCTCATCGCCGTAAACATCGCCCGCCAAAGCCGAAAACGGCCACGCTCCTTCTCCTGCTGCGTGACCCCATCTATAATCGCGGCATCGCAAAGGCGCGCAAATGGCAGCGACCTCCCTATGGAATGGATTCACATGTGGCAGCACTCGGAGGCCATGCTGGATCAATTCACATTCACCGCACAGACCTGGAGCCGATGAATTAGCCAATTGACAGAGTTCACGGGCGAGACTTCTACGTTCCATCTTCTATTGTAAACATGCGCAGGTATTCCGTGATAGTTGTGATACGAACCACGTGATTGGAATACTGTATTTTGTATAGGAATGTACGATTGTATTAAACGCATTACTCCTATAAAAATGCGAACCACGTGCACGCCCGACCGGACTCTAGGACTCAGATCTTTCAGTCGTTCAGGACGTGTACAGTGTTTTGGCCTGACGTGAGTGTGCGCTCGCAGCAGGCGGCGAGGATGACGACGCATATGTCGACCCGACCTCCAATAGATCACAGACCAGGCAAGCGCGGCGGCAGGTTCCACGCCTCACGCTGCTTCTCGAGCTTCTCCTCGGTTACCGGGTACGCCGCTCGGCCGGCCTGGTTCTGCATCCAGATACAGAGCGTCGCCGTCTCACCCTGCACGAAGCGGGTGCGCGCACTGCTCGCTTGGTGCTGGAAGCCCTCAACGTACCGGTGAGCTTCCTTATCGAGCACGAGCACGCGCGACAGGTGCGGGCTCGCCTGCACCGCGCGCCAGAAGCGACTTGGGGGGGACGTCCTCCAGTCGGGCACCACGAGCACGAAAGAGCCCGCGTGCGCCGACCCTTCGGCCTCGCGCCGCGACAACTCGTGAGAGAGCACCTCAACGGCCATCTCCATGAGCTCGTCATCGTACGGTGGGCCGCACTCCGCGGACTGCCAGCCGGCGAGCACGCCGCGGCGCGCGGCGCCAAAAAAGTTGCCCGAAGACCCGAATGCCACGTCAGTGTCCGAAAAGGCTGAGCAGAAGCGGGGCTGCCGCCGATTCATCGGGGAGGCGAAGCACTCAGCGTGGACGCCAAAGTCGGTGGTGAGCGCATCCATGGCGGGCGGCGGTGTCGCGAGCTGCCAGCCGCGGCCCTCGCCGCCGTTGGGGCCAAAGAGTGCCGCGTACCGGTGCAGTAACAGGAATAGTCGTGTCTCAAAGTGGGCAGGGCTGCCTCGAAAGGCCTGCCGTAGCTTCCTCACGCACACCGCGTTCACGCGGTGCTCGCTGCGCTGGCGGGGCGGCGGAGGATCGAGCCACACGCGGAAGCCGCCATCGGGCAGCTCGGCGCCGAACACGGCAGGCGCCGACGCGGCGGCCTCGTCGGGCGAGCGTCTGAACGCCGCCGCCGCCTCAAGCACCTTCTCGCGCTCGCGCAGCCACGCCTGGCGCAGCCATGCATCGAGTTGGACAGCGTGCTCCAACGCAGGCTCTCGATCAGCATCAACGGGCTGTTCGGCACGTTCGCGCGCACGCTCGACGTACTTGATGAGCGGCCAAGAGTCACCGTGCGCTGTGGCCGAGGGCGCCGCGAGCGGTACGAAGAGGTGCTCGCCAATCAGCCACTCCCCCGAGATATTCTTTGAGTGGCTGCGTGCGAGCTGCACGAAGATGAAGGCATTCATCGCCTCGTTGGAGGGCGGGCGGCCGGTCACCCTAACCACCTCCCGCTCAAAGGCCTTTCGCAGCCGCAGCATACATTCGGTGCGCACCACCTCCACGAGCACGTCAATCGGCCTAGGCGCCAGCAGCTCGCGCTCTATGATTGTGAGACACGTGGCGGTGCTGGTGACCCCCGAAGCGAGCTCATCGCTCAGCTTGTCCCACTGTGACTCGCTGTACACTCCTCGTGCCAAGGCGAGCGCAGCCGCCTCATCGAGCCGAGCCTCAATACACGCGACGTCGAGTAACGCGACCTCATAGTCCACTGCAGCCTCGGAACTGAGCAATGGGCCATATCCTTCATCAAACTCTGGCTCGTCCTCCGCCGCCTGTGGAAACAGAGCACTGTGGGCAGAGCCATTTTCCCACAGCTCGTCCTCCGCCGCCTGTGGAAACAGAGCACTGTGGGCAGAGCCATTTTCCCACAGCTCGTCCTCCGCCGTCTCTGCGTCCGCGTCCGCGTCCGCATCCCCGTCCGCGTCCGAGCCCGCCGCCTCCACCGCCTCCGCCGCCACCTCCGCCGCCTCCGACGCCACCTCTGCCGCCTCCGCCGCCACCTCCGCCGCCTCCGCCGCCACCTCCGCCGCCGCCACCTCCGCTACCTCCTCCTCCACCGCCGCCGCCGCCACCACCTCGTCGTGCCGACCCTGCATAGCGACTTCAAGCTCCTCTCTGCGATCGGATACCGCCGCCACCGCCGACGAGCCGGAGAAGAGCTTGAGCACCGCCTTCCGGCGTGCCGGTGGCTCGAGCTGGACGCAGAGCATGTAAGCCTTATGAGCGATCGCGTGCGCCGGTCGAGCGCCATGCCGAGCGCCTCCGTTCGCCGGCGGCTGCAGCGCGTACATGACGACGCGAATGGCATTATCACGGCCTACTACCTTGCCCACGTCGACGTCGCCCACAGGCGTCCCCTTCACCTTCCACGCGAAAAGGTCGATGCACGTCGAGAAGGTGCAAATCGTGTACGTGCAGTCGAGCCGAATCCTCATCGGCCTGCCGCCCTTCGGGTGTGTTCTGCCGCCGGTGATGTCGGTGCCCAGCGTGGGGAGCGCCTCACCATCGGGCGTCTCCACGACAATGTCGCACCCCTTAAATAGCGGCGCGACGAGGTGTGGCAACTCGAAGTCAACGCCGACCTTGTCCTTCGAGCCGAAGGAAACATCGATGTCTGGTTCGTAAGAGCGCACGAAGCTGAAGAGCGTGTTCGAGATGCCGCGCGCCATCATGCTCAACCGGAGCACCTCGGAGAGCTCCATGCCGATAAAGAAGCGCTCGGGCGCCTGCTTGAAGCGGCCTTGCAGCTGAATCTCAAAGTAGCGCCTGTAGAAGGTACCCGGAGTGAGAACGGGCACCGTGGGGTCGCGCACGAAGATTAGGCATGTGCCCTCGAAGTAATCGTTGCTTATGCGCGTCAGCGTGCCCGCCCGCACGCAGACGGGTTGCGATGCGGACACGTCCGCTGCATCGAACACGCCGAGGTGGTCGAGTGGGAGCCGTGTCCCTGCACCGTCGCAACTTGTACTCCGCATCCCAGGCCTGCAGGGCCAGATGCAAATGTGAACGCTGCCGACGCGCACACGTTGCGCGGACATCCTCTCTAAAATTAGTCTTACCGGTTCAAAATATTAGTCTCACCGGTAAAAAGACACCGGGGGGAGCCGGGACTCCGGTAAAAAGACACCGGGGGGAGCCGGGACACACACGGGACACACGGGACACGCGGACGCACAAAGGCACACAGACCAATCTCACAACCAGCCAAACCCACCAACAACAACAAACACCCCGCACGTCAGCGCGACGACCGAAGCCGCGGCCGACTCAACAGCCGCAAAAATCTCCGGTAAAAAGACACCGGGGGGAGCCGGGACACACACGGGCACCGGTACCCCCCCACCCCCCCCCTGAACGCTGTGAACCATGGCGGCTGTAGAGTCGGCGAGCGGGCTATCCAGGTCCCCTGTCTGTGCTGTACTCCGCGCCGAACGTCGGCGTATCGGTTCACTGCTAAAGCTAATTCACTTCCGGCTGATATAACCGAAACGAAATCAAAAATGCCCCTCTCAGCTCTCTTGAAACTCTTGTATTTTTTGCTTCACACGTGTGCCTGGCTCACACCGTTACCGGTAAGTAAAGGAACACTCCCCTACCCGAAACCAACGCCCATGGAAAACACACGAAAAAACAAAAAAAACTCCAAAAACTCTCGACCTCGGCGTCTCGTTGCAGGGAAACACCTTCCCCCCCCAATTTTTTTTTAATAATTCGTCTCGCGATTCGGGCCGGCCCGAATCGCTGCAGGAACGACGTCCCGTTCGTTTCGGAAATCGGATTCTTCCTTTAAGTGTGGTGACAATCAAACAGATCAGCTTAAAGTAAACGAGAATCCCGATTGCAGTTTATTACAGTCCATCGTCACCTCCGATTCGACGATGCGCTCGCCCACCCATGTGCTGGCCACCCCCCTTGGTCCGCCCGCCCGCAGCGGCCGCTGCTATCTTTTGGCGAAGCAGGGTCAGCTTTCCGCCAACCAAATTGTCGAAGACCTCGGACTCGCGGAACAGGACGAAGAGCGGCAGCTCGCTCACGGAAAAGGAGGCGACCAGCTCAGGGCTCCGGTCCACGTCAACGGCGCAAAAGCTGGTCGTGCTCAGCTCCTTGATGAGCTTCTCGTACGGCGCCGCAAACTTGCGGCAGCCGCCACACCACCGCGCGCTGAACTCGACGACGACCACGCCGTTGCGTGCGTCGCCCGCCGCTCTCACGTGTGCCAATGCCGCTTCCAAGTCAGCACAAGTCATCACGGTCATCTGGCCGTTGAGTGTCGTCAGCTCGCGCGCGACGACTCTCGGTTTTCCCGGTGCTCGAGCGGAGGAGTCATCATCTGTGGCCCCGTGCGCGGTCTCGCCCTCGGCAGGGTCCTCACACGCTTTGTTGGCCGTGCGATGCTGCTTTCGACGTTCCTGACTACTAATGGGTGGTGGCACGTCATGACTGGCGCTGGATTGTCCACTGACTTGCTTCGGAACCAACCTCCGGCGCACCTTGGTGGCCGAACCACCACGTAATTGAGTTGCGACGATCATCTCCTCTACGGCGTCCACGCCACTTTTGTAGATTGCCCGCAGACGCTCGTCGTCAATGCCGGCCGAAGCAAAGGCGTCGCGGTACTGCAAAATATCTAACTCAGCGATCAGCGACGCGACGCTGAGGCTAGAGTCTTTTGGGGTGGAGGTCTCCTCACCGCCTTGCATGTGAAGGTGGTGGAGCGGGCAGTATCGCCGCTGGCAGCTGCGGCGGCACCACAGGGCAGAAGTCCATTGGGGAAACCCCTCTTGCTCTTCATTCATGAATTCCGGGTATGATTTATGATTACACACAACCCGTAAGCAGCTCCGCTGTGAAAACAATACAATACAAACAGGCCAGGCCCCACATGAGACACATGCAGACGGAGAACTGAGAAACAGCCATACAAGAGAAAGTGCGGCGAGACCCATTCACAACACACCAACACGCACAGACCAAACTCAAAGCGTGAAGGGCAACACCTCGCACACGTCACAGTCGCTTCATTATCATGCTCGCGACATGGAACGCGTGCCGCGCTCACAGACACGGTTCAGAGTCGCCATACCCCGGGTCAACCCCGGGTCTGAGCGAACCCGCGTGCACAACCACCTCGCCTGGCTGGCGTGTGGACCGTGGCGGACACACAAACACAACACATACGATCACGTCACCTGGCTGGCGAGTGAAGAGAGCGAGAGGGGCCACCTCCCCCCTCGGGCGGTCGGAAGCCATATTCACAGCCAATGTTTAGAACTCGACACCCGCAAGACACGCCATGACCCATGTTCACGGGGTCCCCCTCGAGATCGAAGTCCGAACGACCCGCAACAATCTCGACCGCGTCGACCCAACCCCATACGACCAAGATCGCAAGGATCACTGAGACACCCGGCACCCGCTCACGATCGAACAGGAACTGAGACACACAGTACGTCGCCTTCTCGCCTAACCCTAACTCTTCACGTCCCGCAATCATGGCAAGTACGGCATGCTCACCTGCGGCCCCCGAGACCGATTTGAAAGAGGCGGAGGCCAGGATCGCCTTTAGCTTGGCCTGCAGCTCCCCTATCATCGGCATGTACTTTCGTCCCGGAACGCTCCTCCCTCCTCCCTCTAATCCGACCAGAAGAGGCCCGGGCTTTTGCCGGCCAGGATTTCGTCCTTGACCCGAGCCCACTTGGATGCTTTCTGCACCGACTCGGGAATGACGCCGCTCAGGGTACGAACAGACGTTTTCTCCGTCGAGTTCTCGGCCAGAGACGATTTGGGAAACTCTTCTCCGCCCTTGGGCGGCATCGACCAGAAGATGCCCGGGCTCACACCTTTGAGGATTTGCTCCTTGAACATCTCCTCGCTGGATGCTCGCCGGGAGCTGTTCTCAGCAGTGAGACCCGTGGGCTCCTCCATGGTCCAGAAGAGGCCCGGGCTTTGGCCTGCAAGGATGTCCTCTTTCGACACTCGGCGCGCGTCCTGTCCTGACATGGGTGCGAAAGGATGGTCTGTGCGAACAGTGGGGACACGCGTATGAGTAAGAGAGCGAGAACGAGGGTACTCGGCGGTGCATGCGGAAGGCTGACGGGAAGTGTAGACGCGCCATCATGTCTCCCGTCTCGCACCTCTGGACGTGCACTCTGGATGGCGAATTCGCGGGGGACGGAGAGCGGGTCTGGGCGCCGACTGACGAAGCAAAACCTTCTTTTGACGAAGCAAAACTAAAATAATCACAAGATTGCTCTCTGTTTAGTTCATTGAGTGATGTTGACGGTTTTGACGAGACTCGCGCCTGATGACACGCAAAATAGTGCGACCTTGTCGAGATTCCTGCATCCTGGCTCGCACACGGCTAACGCGTTTGCCGGATTCGCGCCAAACGAAGCGCCATTCAATTTTCAGTACACTTGATGCGGAGACCAGAGTGCGACTCAGGGAGGTGACAGGGCAAGAACCTTCCTGTGCTTGTCGTCACCTGTGTGATTCTGAATCCTGATGTTGTCGTCATCTCGTCAAGTCGCCGTCCTGAGCCTTCAGTGATCCTTGACCTTCGTTCGTCCTTGCTGTACAAACGATAGCCGTCATGACGACGACGAGCGCCCGCTCCCGAGATCGCGCAGCACCTTAAGCCACTCGCCACCTGTGTTCCGTACGCCCTGTGCCATCTCGAGCCACGAACCAGCACGCGCCTGCTGCGCAGCCATCGAACCCGTCGTCGCCGAGCGCGCGGCGGCCGCCGGCGGCTCCTCCGGCGGCAAACGCAGCAATTCGCCATCGGCGGGGTTGCGCACCTCGAGGCTGCGCATGTAGTGGAGCGCAAAGGGCGAATGAGGGATCTCGCGGAACGAGTCGGTCGCATCTGTCCCTCCAAAGAGCTCCAGCGAAGCGGCCATGCCTGGGTGCCGGTGCTTGAACTCGCTCACGTCGTACACCGCCTCCTCGATGACGATCCAGCAGGTGCCGTCGATGCCGGCCGACGCCTTCGCGGCGGCGAGCGTGCGCCAATTCCTCGGGCCCGGTGTTGCAAGCGACACGTACAGGGTGCGCCACGCCCGCGCGCTTGAGGCGGCGGCCAGCGGCAGGGCAAGCGCTCCGTCGGGTAGCGCCCAGCGCACCGGCTCGTAGCGCGACAAGACGAGACGGCGCCACAGCTCCTCGCCCGAGAAGGCCACCAGCGCGCCGAGCTCGCGCGACACGAGCGGCAGCGTGCAGAGCGTCATCGCGTCCATGTGCCCGAGCATCATGAGCAGCACCTCGCTCGGCAGCTGCAGCAGCGCGAGGTTAGCGTCCGCGAGCGATGAGCCGCACGCAGCGCCCGTCAGCTGCTCCAGCGACGACGCTGGCGTGTACGGCGTCGCGCTCTTCGCGGGTGCCACGGCTTCCGCCGTCGCTGCATGCGCTGCATCCCTCAGCAGCATCGCCCGCAGGGTCGAAGGCGCCGCCTGGTGGTTGGCGGCCGCCTCGCGCTGCAAAGCGTGGAAGTCCAGGTCATCATCGTCATCGTCGCGGTCAAAAGCCTCATCGCGGAGGAGATAACGCAGCACGAGCATAAGGAGGCGGCGGCCCACCCGCACAGCGCACGAGGCAAGCTAAACGCAAGAGAGAGAGATGCACCAACTCCAGCTCCACGAAATCGCCCCTATGGAATCTTTGTGGAGCCGAGCGGGAATCTTCACAGGGGGCAAGACAGTGAAATTTCCTGTAAGGGTCACCGGGAAGTTTGCGGAATGATTCGCATGTCGATTGAACGCGCGCGCGCGGCAACCGCACAGGGAGCTGTTTTTCCCCACCAGCATGCCTATTGGAGCAATTGGACTGAGCATGAAGGAGCACACCAAACAGCAAGAGGCCCGCCATCGCAATGAAACCAAAACCATCCAATCAAGCGGCGCGCTGGCCGCAAGCATGCAGAGCCGCAAGCTCTCCCAGCTCACACAGACTGCATATGCATCAATCGCCCGCAAGTTCCGCGATCAGTACGGCGAGGAAGCATTTCGTGTACTTGCAAAGTCGGCGTTCAAGGACGCCGACGTTAACGGAAGCGGCACCATTGATACGGCGGAGCTGCGCACGATCCTGCAATCTTGCGGCATCACCATAGAGGACGACGAGACCGCTGCTGCGGTGCTCTCATTCTACGATGTCGATGCGAATGGGCACATTGATCAGACCGAGTGGCTAAAGATTGTGCAAGAGCTGCTGCAAGGCGACATCCATAACGGAAAAAGCAAGGCTCCGCTAACCTACGATACAGGAGCAAAGGCGTCCCCGTACGAGCCGCTCAAGCCGACGCCGAGGACAGAGATGGAGTTCCTGCGAGCCCAAGTGGACGAGCTTCGCGAGGCCAACGAGGAACAGGCGAAGACAATCGCGTCGCTTTCAAAGAAGCTGGCCGCGGCCAGTGACGCGTTCAAGAGCGTTGGGGAGCAGCATGAGGCCTACAAGAACAAGTTGGAGGAAGTGTCCAAGCGACTCGCAAGTATTGAACGTCGTCCTCCCTCGCCCGACCCGAACCAAAGGACGAAGAGCAAGTAGGAGCAGGAGCGGAGATACAAGCTTGAGTGACCATCTCTCGGAAGGTCGGCGCTGTCGAAAGCAGATGCGGTTTCCGGAGGCATAGGCGCGGGCGTGTCGTGCGTGCACAGCCGAGCTGTACTGCCTCGAGCGCGCCCTGCGAAGCCGCCGCCGCGGCGCGCGGCTCGCGCCGGTACCGGCGGTACTCGACTGTTATCAGTGTATATCTTAGCCAAGCGTAGACCTCGAGCGCGACGAACCCGCACGCAACCGCGCGCGGATGCGACGGTCGATGCCCCCCGAGCGGCGACCCGGCGACCCCAACAGCCAACAGCCAACAGCCAACCGACGAAACCTGCGTGTGGCCACAAAACATACCGCGCACTCTTGAGTCTTGAACTCATATGATCCGCGAGCGAGACGCACCCTCTCGAGAGTCACGGGCTCTGCAGGCTCCTTCTCCTCAGCTTGCATGCAAAGTGCGAGTCGGCCGGGTGGAGGTGCGTCCACGTGCGCACGCATGTGCGCGCACCGTGCTCGTCCTCCGCCGCAAAGGGCGCAAGCGGCCCGTCCTCCTCCACGGGGACGCGCTCAAACTCGTGCGGGTGCCGGCGCAGGAATGCGGCCACGCGCTCTGTCGTCTCAGCTCGCAAAGGCGAGCACACTGAGAAGGTGAGGGTGCCACCCGGGCGCACGCAGCACGCGCCCGCATCAAGCAGCCTATCCTGCAGAGCGCACAAGCCCGCTAGGCGCGAGGGATCGTCCACACGGTACCGGTGCTCGGGGTTGCGCCGGAGGGTGCCCATGCCACTGCACGGCGCGTCTACCACCACGCAGTCCGCCAGCCGGGGCCCTGCATGCATCGAGAGAAGCTCGCGAAGCACGGTCGCATTTGACGCATCCGCGGCCACCACGCGCACGCACGAGAGCCCGAGGCGTGCGCACGTCTCGCGCACGAGCGCCGCCTTCCGCTCGTGGAGCTCGACCGAGATGATCTCGCCTCGATCTCCCATGAGCTCGGCGAGATGCGCTGTCTTGCCGCCCGGTGCCGCGCAGAGGTCCAGCGTGATGCCGTCGGGTGGCGGCGCGGCAAGCCACGCGACGCACTGCGCGCCGATGTCCTGCACGCTGAAGGCGCCCTGGTAGAACCCGGGCAGCGCGGACACCTCGCCTGCGCCTGCCTCAACGATCAACGAGCCCTCGAGGGGCACCCCCTCGGCGATGGTCGCGCCGACGGAGCGGAGCGACGCAGAGAGCTCGGTTGGGCTCGCACGCAGCCGATTGACGCGCAGGGTGAGGGGCGGCCGCTGCTGCGTCGCGAGCGCCCACGCCTCCACCTCGTCCAACCTGTTTCCAAACGTCTCGAGAAGCTCGCGCAGTAGCCACTCGGGCGTGGTGGTTCGGATAGCAAGCGCGCTCAGCTCCGAGACGCTCGCGTTGGCCGTTGGTTGAGCAAGCGAGTCGCGCCGACGGGCCAGGGTGCGTAGCACGCCGTTAACGAAGCGGCGCTGCGCCTCCGGCTTGACGAGCGAGACGGCCTCGTTGACAGCGGCATACTCGGGAGTTCGCAAGTGCATGAGCTCGTAGGCACCCACGCGCAGCGCAAGGGTCGTGGGCAAGGAAGCGCGCTCCAGAGATGTGAGCTGCGTGAGCGCAAAGTCGAGTGCGCGCCCGTGCCGTAGCACGCCGTAGACGATCTCAGCAGCGAGCGCCCGATCAGCTCCTGCAAGCGAAGACTTGGAGAGTGCCGATGAGAGAGCCCTATCAGCGAATGCGTCGTCCTTGAAGCAACGCAACAGGACGCCGTGGGCGACTGAGCGACTCGAAGTGGCCGAAAGGCGCGGTGGAGGCGTGCGTGGAGTCAACTGCGGTCGGAGCAAGGCCCCCAACAAGACTGGCACGAGTGCTGCCATGAACATCATCGTAAATATCAAAATAATATTTTGTCCCGACTGTTTTGTCCACTTCCATGAGCCGCTTGATCGAGCCTCAAACGCGAAGACTAGACCACAGAGTTTTCCTATCAATCGCTTTCTGACGAAACTCTCTGGTCGCGCTCACCATGCCCTTGATGCTCTTTCGTCGCCTGCCGGTCCTCGCTGTCTCGGCTGCACTGGTGCGCTCGGTGGTTTCTCTCGAGCCAAGGTCGCTGTACTCACTTAGTGCACGTAGCCTTGACGGCCACGAGGTGCCGCTCTCCGAATACAAGGGGCGTGTATCATTGGTGGTGAATGTGGCTTGTGAATGAGGCCTGACCTCGACGAACTACGATCAGCTCCAGCATCTGTATTCAAAGCTGGCGCCCGAAGGTTTTGTCGTCCTCGCCTTTCCGTGCAACCAATTTGGTGGTCAGGAGCCGGGATCGCCCTCTGAGATCCGCGCATTTGCTGACAGTAAGGGCGTCACGTTCCCGATCTTTGAAAAGGTAGAGGTGAATGGTCCCCGCACACATCCTGTGTACAAGTACCTCAAGGGCGGAAGCGACAGCATGTTCGATAGCGTCAAGTGGAACTTTGCCAAGGTGAGCATGCGAGCAAACCCTCGAGTTTTGCCGCTCCCCTCCTCATCCCTTCCCGCCAGTGAGTCGCCACATCCCTCTGCATGCCTCGGCAGTTTCTTGTCGGTCGCGACGGCAAGGTGATCTCGCGCTACCTGCCCACAACGTCGCCGTCGTCGATCGAGGGTGACATCCAGGCTGCTCTGATGGCTGATGCGCCCAAGGACGAGCTGTAGGCGCAGCCTTCATCTCGACCGTGACGCCCCCGCCTGCAGAGCGCTCAAGAGAGCGCTCAAGAGAGCGCTCATGTAGTCGTATGGGTGGCAAGGCCGTGGGCACACATGATGGAGGCGCACGGAAACGCACATGAGTGCGTGTGCGCCTCTGGAGCCAGGTTGCCTCGGCCAGCCATTCTGTTCAAAGCAGACGACAGACAAAGAGACAATCCCGGGAGTACGGAGTAGAAGACGAACGTGTACGACTGTATAGATTCGACTGTAGCCATGTACGCCAGTACAGTGTACACCGCCCCGCGCGTGCAATCACCTGTGTAACACTGTCCTGTGAGTTGTGCCCACACGGGCTCGGGCACGGCGCACGGATGCGGCCGGCGCATCTGTTCATCCTACTTCCTACTTCCTAGCCACCGCGCGTGTCCTCCCCCCGCCTGCGCACACAGATTCAGATAGCAGTCGCTAAAGTCAAAAGTGCCGTGCGTGTAACACGAAATGCGGAACGATGACAGAGCGTAAAATTGCTTATTGGTAATCAAACTTTGGCGACGCGAGACACCTTCCCGCCAGCTATCCTCTTTCACGCCCTGCCCTTCTTTCCCTCCTTTCGTCCCCGATGAAAGCCGACTGGTTTCTTATTCTTGACATGCTCCGCATCTGCAACGTCGTCGGGTTGATTTCTTTCAGGATTTTGAGCGCGCGCTGCCAGGAGTTGAGCGTTCTCACGCGCACGCGCGGCCTTCAACGCCGCGCTCAACTCCTGCGTGCTCGCCGATTTGACCGTGCATGCCTTGGCGACGTGGCCCATCTGGCCACAGAGGAAGCATATAGATGTGATTGGTTCCCCCTGTTTCGTCATAGGCGCCGCCTGTTTCGTCATAGGCGCCGCCTGTTTCGTCATAGGCGCCGCCTGTTTCGTCACGACGCTCGCAGTGCTCTGGCTGTCACCCGGCGAATTTCTGCGGCCGACGCCCTTGGCACCAGCGCCGGCCTTGGTGGCGCCCTTGCCATCACCGCCCTTGGCACTCCTTGTCGCCTCAGCCTTGCCGGCGCCACCGCTGGTGCCGGCGGGCGGCTTCTCGGGTGGCGCGTCAAGCCGCGGCTTCTTGGGTGGCGCGTCGGTCCGATGATGTTGGGCGGATGGGTCCGCCGCCCTCTTCGTGCCGCTCTTTTTCGACGTCGAGCACGCCTTGCAGCGCGGGCGCGGGATGGGCCAGCCTTGGGCGGCGAAGAACTCTTGCTCCGCGACCGTGAATACGAAAGGTCGATCACAGGTCTTGCATGTGCATGCCAAGTCGCGCAGCTCGCGCCGCGCCTCCAGATAGGCCCCCTCCAACGCTTTGCGCTTCCGCTGAGGGTCCACTTCGCCAACGACGACTTTTCCCTTGCGATCGCGTCCGAGCTCACCCTGAACGACCGACTGGGCGGGCGTCTTCTCTGGCGTAGCGGCCTCCTTGGTCTTCGCGCGCTCGCCGAGCAGCTCGAGCTGAGCCTTGGAAACCGCCTCACGCACGTTGATCTTGCGCGTCGAGCCGTCTGCGCACGTGAACACGGTCTGATGTAGTGCCAGACCTGCATCCAACGTTTCCCAATCGCTCATATCCACAAACGCTGTGCCCGTGAACTTGCCATCCTTCAACACAAGTCGCACAGATGGCAGAAGCGCGGAGGCCGATTTTAGGGCCGCCTCGGCAAAGTATGACGCGACATCTTCCCGCGTAGCACCGTATGGCAATTGATTGATGAACAGGCTTGCCTTGGCCGTCGGGGCCTTTGTCGTCCACATGTGTTGCTGTCCACGTCGCACCGAATGTTGGCTTTCTTTCTCGTTATCAAATAACGTAAGAAATATCCAAATTAGGCACGTCTTCCGTACGGAGTCGCTCTGCAGTGTGAAGACCTTTAATACACGCTACGCTGAATTATCGCTAACACAATATGAAAGCAACCTGGGTAATGATTGTGCACTGTGACACAAACTCAGTCCGTGAAAACAGCGCGCGATGCAGACACGGCACATGCCTTGTCCGGTTGTCCGTCACCTTGTCAAGGGCCGTGCGTAAGCACGCGTGGCACGCCTCGGCGCGTCTCGCCCGCCTCGCCTCTCGCCTGGGCCCACCTCTCCTGCGAGGCCAACTGTTTGCGGGCGTCGAAGACGCTGCCGCCGGGCAGCGCGCCGTCCTTCATGAGCCTATCGAGCCTGGCCATGTAGTTGCTGTGCGCCATGGCGAGGCTCGGTGCGCGGTGCGAGCCCGGGCGCACGGCCGCGCGGCTGATGCGCTCGTAAATCGTCGAAAAGTCGACCACCTTTTCGGCAGCATCTCGTTCGTATCTCGCCTGGAGCTCGAGCAGCTGCACGGGAGGCTGTTCGGCGTACTTGTCGAAGAGCGCATCCACGACCGCGCGGTCAATGGCCGCGTCGGACTCGATGTCAGTCCTCTGCAGCGGCGCCGGACGCGGCGCGGTCGTGGCGCCCGGCAGCGGCGCGTCCTCGACGGGCTTTTGCCTCGCGAGCTGGTGCACGGAGATGGTGCGCTGAGGCAATCCAAGAAGGGCGAGGCCCGCGTGGAACTCGGCGCGCGTCGCGTGCGTGCGCGAGCGCGCCCCGCCGATCGGAGCTGATCGGAAGACGCGCCGCAGCACCGCCGCGCGCGCCGCGTCGGAGTCCGAAGGGGACTTTTGGTCAAGCTTCTCAAGCAAAGCGACCTCGAGGCGCTCCACGAGCTGCCTCTGGCGCAAGCTGGCGACCTCGGAGGCGTTTGACTGGCGCGACGCGGTCGCAGCCGCCGCCGCGGCTGCCAAGGGCCCTCCGAGCGGCGCGCCCGGCGCGAAGTCACGTACCAGAGGGTGATTCTTCGCGACGAGTCTCGCGGCGGCCGCCTCAATCTCAAGCTCGCGCGCCGCTTGCGCCGCCCGGAGGGCCTCGACGCGCGCGATGGCGGCGGCGGCCTCTGCCTTGGCAATCCTGGCTTCCTGCTCGGCCTCTGCGCGCCCTAACTGCTCCGCCACCAGCTGGTTGCGCACCCATTCGCCATTCGTGTCACCCTTCCAGAAGGTGTCCTTCTGGAGCAGGCGCGCGCGCACGCCGTCGGCGGCAGGCCCACCGCCATAGGCATTATCGCGCATCAGCTCATCCCGGACGGCTGCAAGCCGCGCTTCCTCGTCGCGATGATGTGGCCACTTGTCAGGCGCGCGTGCCGTCCACGAGGCCGCCGCCGTCGAGGGGCGCCCACCGTAATTGATCGAGCCCTGGTTGGCGCCGCCGCTGCCGAGGCCGACGAGCGGCGGCCGGGTACGGAAGGCGTTGCCCGCGGCGTCGTGCTCGAGCGCCGCGAACTCGTCCGTGCCGAGCGGGTCGTAGTACGCGCTGGTCCGCTGCTCGGCGTCCCTGACCATTTGGTGAAACTCGACGAGGTCGAGCTTGCCGTCCGGGTTCGCGTCGCACTCTGCGAGCACGGACGCGACGGCGCGCGCGGACACGTCGATGCCGTACATGCGCAGCGCGGTGCGCAGCTCGCGGTAGCCGAGGTAGCCGTCGTGGTTGAAGTCGCACGCCTCAAAGGCGTTGCGCACACGCTGCGGCACGGCCGTGTGGGCCGTGTATTCCTGCTTGGAGGCGCGCGCGGCGTCCTTGGCGCGCTGCTCGACGTACGCATCGGCCGCCAGCGAGGCTTCCGCCTTCACCTTGTGCTCTCGCGCGTCTCGTGCAGCTGCGAGCTGCGCGTCGAGCTGAGACTCAAACTCCTGCTGCGTGGGGAACGCCGAGTGCCATTGAGGACGGGTCTCGTGGTGCGTCGGGTTGACTGGCATGTTTTGGCCGGTGAACAAGGCGTTGACCTGCGTTGGCTGATGGACCATGGGACGGCGCGGCATTATGTGCCAGGCTCGTGGCAAAGAGCGATGAGGGCGGACCAACCGCCCTGAGCAAAAGTCCAGAGGTGTGAACAGCCGGAAAAACTGGCGCCCAAACGAGGAGGCGGATGTGCGAGCGACCTCAACTGAATTCGAAAGGACTTAATTTTACAACTTGACTTGTGTCCTTTCCCCACGGTTTGTTTTGATTTCCCCACACACTCGGCGTCCCTCGGAAGAGAGGGACGCGACGAGTCGGCGAACAAGCTTCTCGCACCGCAATCGAATGCCCAAGGGCAAGAAGATGAAGACGGACGATGACGGCGATGACGATTGGCGCCACGACGATGACGACACTCCCAACATGTCACAAGGCGCTGGATCTTCTTCCACACAGGACGTGTCCGTGAGTGGTGCCACAGCACCTAAGTTCATGGAAGGCATCGCAAACGATATGATCCAGGAGTGGTGGAAGGAAGCGTATACCTGCAAGTGCCCATTTAACAGCAGCATGATCAATCGCTTCTTGAATTCTAAGGCCTTGACCGCTCCCAGGCTCTGTGAGGACATCCGGTACGGCCTTCCACTACGGTGGGACCCGCGCGAGGGCTCGTCCCACGTGATTGGAGGCGATTGCTGCTGCAAGGGCGATAAGTATTTCACTGCAGCGGAGCTGCAAGCCCATGGCAAAGATACTGCGCGCAACGGCGGGAGTATGGGTGCCGTGCACAAAACGCTCTCGCAATTTCTGATCGGACAGGGCTATGGAGCCAGCTCCATGGAGCCAGCTGCTACCATCCGGTCGCAGATCGAGCCGATGGCCGCGATCGATGAAGTCTCATGGCCACCACTTGTCGTGTTGCGGAGCAGCCCCGGTTACGAGAAACTCATAATGTCCAAGGGCCAGGCGAGTAAGTACCTTGGTGCGGTCGCCAAGGCAACCGAATACGTGCCAGTGTACACAGCCCCCGCCCACGGCTCAGGTGAGGCGAGTCAGTTCTTGGGCCAAATTGTGCTCATCTTTAAGGGGGGGAGCGAGGCTGAGCAGGACTCGATGCTCGACGCAGCCGTCGCGCTGCGAGAGGAGGTCATTGCCCAATACAAGCCTGACGATGGATCCATCTTTGCTTCGGCCGATCTCCTCGATCGAGCCCATTACCACCGCCTGCCAGCATCCTGCAAAAGGGAGCTGGAGAAGTCCAACGGCGGACGGCCATTTGAGTGGCGCAAGCTTCACGAGGAGCGTTCACGCGCACGAAATGAGGCCGTCAAGAGGGCTGCGGTGCGCACATGCGCATGCACCTGCACGTGTGCACACCTCCTGCGTCGCTTGAAGCGGATCGAACGCAGCCCGAGGATCAAGCCACTGACAGACGCGTGTTTCGTGTTGCTCGCGAGAATGCAGGAGCTTGTGGCGGTCCAAGCGCAACGCGACGAGGCGCGCGCGGGGATGAAGGAGGCGCAGGAGCGTAGGTTGCAGATGGAGGAGGAGTTCCGGAACAAGGAGCGCGCGCTGCAGGAGGCCCATGCGAGCGTTGTGCACGATATCACCAAGGCGACCGAGACCGAGTGGTCGAATCATTTCTTGACGACGCTGCGGCTCCAACAAGAGAATCAGCGGGCGGAGGGAGAGCGACGGCTCGCTCTGGAGCAGATGCGTGCCAAAGAGTATGAGAAAGCGCTGCTGGAGGCGCACTACCAGGACGAGTTGGAGCGGCAGCAGCGCAAGCTGGACGAGGCCCTCGGAGAGGCCGAGGCGCTTAGGGTGGATCGCGAGCAGCTGGTGGGCGAGGAACTGCGCGCTGCCAAGCAGGTGATTGTTGACGCCCTCAATGCCGAAAATGAGGACAAGAACGCAAAGATCCAGTTGCAGCTGGTTCGCACGCAAAAGGAGCTTGAAGAGGCAAAGGCGAAATGCCAAGATGCGGTGGAAAACTATGAGGATTTTGCCAAGCCGCTGCAACTACAGAACGATCTCTTGATGGCGAAGATCGACGCGCTGGGTATGGCCGTCCTCTTGAGTACCGCTCCGTCGTTGAAGCCAGACGAGGCCGAGAACTTCGGGCGAGGAATGCTTACCGTGGATTTGAAGCAGAAGGACTCGAAGCAGCAGATTGCAGGAAAGGCACGCGAGTTCCTCTGGAAACTGGAGAAACGCGATGTGCTGCAGGCAGGGTATAACTTTACGCTTAAGCTTGCGGCCTCAGAGAAGAAGGACGCCATCATCCAAAAGATTATGGAGAGCAAATTCGAGTGAAAGCAAACGAAATCGAGGGAGAGGTGTGTACATGCAGCCACGGTGGATTCTAGCGCGTAGCGCTAGATTGGTTGTCTTCCAGGGCAAGCAACGTTGCTGGGCGGTAGGCGCACCAGCTCGGCGAACAAGATGCGCCGGCGGGCGGGCCAAAAAAGGCGGTACCATGCGGGCGAGGGAGGGCGGATATCGCATTCACACCATCCATGCAAACACGTCGCGTGCGCATACAAGATACATGGGCCATGCACAGATGCACTCGAGCTTGCATACGTGTCCAATGCCAGAACTGCATACTTGTATCCGGGCGAAACGAGATTCTCGCTCGTGGCACTGTCGCTGACGGCCCGTTTGTGTGGCCACTGGCCAGCTCGTTTTGCGGCCACTGGCCAGCCGTCGTCGGGTAATGCGACGTTACTCGACTTATAGTCGCGTATTGAGCGTGACTGTGTTCGTGGGGGGGTGAGTTTTTTCGTTTCTACTCGCGGCGCTGTGAACCCTGTGTGTTCATGAAGATCTTGAACTTGATTCAAGTTGAAGTTCAAGTTGACTTGCAGAACTTGAACAACTTTGTTCAAAGGGGGGGAGAGGTTTTGTTGTACCTTACCGGTGCAGACCGTGTGTGTGTCCCGGCTCCCCCCGGACCGGTAGAGATTCACGAGTTGATATTCACGTACCGGTACTGTAGAGTTCACACGAAAGAAAATGCGACCCAACCACTTCTGGGTCGCGCTCATCGTGGCTTGCCTGCTCGTCGATCTCTATCTCTACCTGGAACGGTCGGGCTCACCGCACGTGAGCGAGCTCGCAGCAGCATCCGCGTTGATCTCGCCACCTGCAATATCCTCGCTGCAACGCCAAACGCCTCTGCCGCCGCTGTCGCCGCCCGCTCCAGCCGCTACCCTGCCGCCGCCGCCTCCACCACCCACAATGTCCGGAAAGGATGCCTCCTCCTCCTCCTCCTCCTCCTCCTCCTCCTCCTCTTCTCCACCCATGGTCGATGAGTCCATGGATGCCGCCAGCACGCTGCCAACCCTCACTGCCTTGCGCGAGGCTGCACTCCAGCTTGCTCCACGGTGCTCGCTCGTGGTGGCGACCGCCATCTTTGAGGGCACGCAGCTGCTGCGCCAGCCGCGCTACTGCAAATCCACGGCGGTGCAGGCCGAGTATCGCCGTGCGCAGCGCCACGAGCGAGCTACCGCACGCTGCCACGTCGCCTTCGTCGACTGGCAAAGCGAGCGAGTGCTCAAGCAGGTGCAAGCGGCGGAGCTCGCGCGCGAACGTGGCGAGTCATTTGTGGGCTGCTGGCAGCTGCTGCGCGTCGGCGCGGGCACGCCATACACGCAGCCGGCGGCCAATGCCGCCGCGGTCAAGCTGCTGCTGCCGATGCTGCTCCTGTCGTCGACTCGCTCGCTTTGGGTGGACGCAGCTCGCAACTTGCACGTGGACAAAGTAGAGGCGGTGGAGCACGTTGCGTCCGAGGCGCTGCGCGAGGACACACAGCTTGTGGGCGTGTGGCGCGCGCGCCCGGGCGATGAGGGCGATGATGGTGGCGGCGGTGGCGGCGACGGCGACATTGGCGCCGCCGCGGGAGCGAGCTGTTCCCTCATCATCCGTCGTCACGTCCCGCCTGAGGCGTCAGAGGCTCTGGCGCGTAGCTGGTGGGCGCGCTGGGAGAAGCTTGCGAGCACGCTGCCGCCCGCGTCGGCACGGCCTGAGTCCGCCAGCGCAGCGGCCGAGCACATGTGCGCTGCGGCGCTGGCCACGCTGCAGCGCGGCGGTGCACGTCTCACCAACGCGTCAGCCACCATCGTGCTGCTACCGACCAGAGCCCCTATCTCGAGCGAGGCGGCCGCCCGCGAGCCGCTCCCCGCCGCCCCCTCGCGCTCCGTGTGGCCTCAGACGACACTCGGACAGCGACGCGTGGCCGTGCGAAACGGCGGCGGCGCGGCCGGTACGGCAGGCGGGAGCATCGCGCTGCGCATCGCGTTTGCGGACGGATCGAGGGGAGGCACTTTTGGCGGCGCGAGCGAGGACGATGCACGCAATGCGGCACTCGCGCTCGACCCCTCCGCAACGGACGCGCTTCCGTGCGGCTTCCTGCGCGCGTCCTCGTTTGATGCCGTCGTGGCGCTCGGCCTTGCCTCGCACTGCGAAATTGTCACGCTCACCGCTATCTTCGACGGTTACGATCGACTCATCCAGCCCACCGACGAGGCGCTGCGGCGGGCGGATCCCGAGGAGCTCAAATGCTTCTTTGCGTTTGTCGACCAGCAGTCATACGATCTGGTGGTGCACGACGCCAAGAGCGCGGGCACGCAACTCGCCATCACGACGGGCACGACGGGCGCAGCGGCGGCGGACGCGGACGCGGCACGGTTGACGAAGGTGGGCGTGTGGCAGCTGGTGCTGCTTGATGGCTCGGCACTGCCGTTCCGGAGCTCGCGGCGCAACTCGCGGGTGCCCAAGATGCTCGCGCACCGCCTCTTCCCCCGCGCGCACTATGCTCTGTGGATCGACTCGAAGCTGCGACTGCATCAGCCGCCTGCGCTACTGCGGCGCATGTTCTTGGGCGGCGAGCGGGGCGGCGCCGTCTTCGCCGCCTTTCGCAACCTCCGGCGCGATCACATCGACGAGGAGCGCGACTGGGTGTGGAAGCACAAGTGCGCCCAGGATGTGGCTAGGTGCGCCGAGCTCTTCGGCCAGTGGGCCGCGTACGAGGGCGAGCAGACCGTGCCGTCGTGGGCGCAGGACACCGTCGCCATCGAGGGCTCGCTGCTGCTGCAGAACCTGCGCGCGCCCGTGCACAACGCGCTCTTCTGCAACTGGTTCAACGAGTACCTGCGCCACGGTGAGCGCGACCAAATGGCCATCTCGTATGTGCTCCATCGTATGGGCCTCACCGCGCACGGCGCCAACGCCACACGCTCCGTGCGCCTCATCGAGCACCGCTACCACTACCTCACCAAGCCTAGCGATCGCCCGCTCACTCTCGTCACCAAGCTCGGCCACCGCTCGGGCTCGAGGAGGGTGCCGCCGAGGTAGGGTTACCGGTGCGCACGCTGTTCTGTGTTTACTGTTTTTCGCAAGAGCCAGGCGCAAGAGCGACGGCGGGCGCGGGGGATCCGGATCGGTCCTGATGGCCGCGCGCACCGCACCGCAGGGGGCAAGAGGTTCTCGTCTAGCGGCTATCCGGCTACGCTGCTAGACCCTATCGTATGACAATTAAGAAATAACGCCGGGCCTTCCGCGGCCCGGGCCCGGCGCTTTCCCATGCGCTTTCCACGCGCTAACGAAACCCGCCACACGGAGAACGTCCACACCCAACCCCCTCCGACCGTACCGCCGCACGAAAACGCTCTCTCTCTCTCTCTGTCGGGCCGCTCTCTCTCTAGCGGGAACGGGGAAACGACTCAGTACGCGTGGTCCATGAAGCCGGGACCACGCAGGCGCGATCTCGAGATTTTCGGGCGCGAGACGTCGGCGAGGCCCTCGGTCATCTCCTTGGGATTGAAGCCGGGCACCGTGAATGGCAGCTTGCCGCCCTCGTAGCCGGCGCGCTCCGGGTCGCATGCGAGCCCAAACTTGATCGCGTACAGCATCTGGCGCTTCTGCTTGTCGGTGTACTTGGACGGGTGCGAAAACTCCTGAAGCACACGCAGGAAGCGCGGGTTGCGTCGCATGCGCGCGTCCTCTGGCAGCTGGAGCGCATCGAGCCACGTTGACGGAGAGCACAGCGGACGGGGCGGCGGCAGCACCACCGACGCGTCCGTCTCGGCCGTTGCGAGCAGACGATCTACCGCGGACGGCCGGTAGTGGCCGGGACGCAGGTCCGTGTCTGGCGGGTCGAAGTCGAAGGGCTGTAGCCCAAACGGGTAGTGGTGGTCGTACTGCGGCGGCGCATTGGCGAGCTCGGGGTATAGGATCTTGGCCAGGCCCTTGGGCTTGGGAATCTTGTTCGGGAAGACTGCCTGAGCCTCCATCACATCAGCTAACAGCTCTCGCATGGTCAACCCCCCGTACGGCAGGTCAGCTGACCGTCCGTCCACGTCCTCATCGCCCTCCTCCCATTCGGCGTCGTCGAAGACGCCCGCCGCCTCGTCCGCCGCCAGCGCTTCGCCACCGCGCCGCCGTCGGCGCGCGTCACCCTCCTCAGGGATCCCCTCGTTACGCATGCCAGAGGCATCGTCTTGTTGAGCAAGGATGCCGTCACCTCGCCCTGCGCGCCCGCCGCGCCCGCCCCGCCCGCCGCGCCCGCCGCGCGCGCCACGCTCGCCGCGTCCGCCACGCTCGCCGCGCCCGCCGCGCCCGGTGCGGCCGACCGCGCCCCCCCCCTGCTCCTCCTCGTCTCCCCCCGCCATCGCGAAGCGGCGGCGTCCACCCGATTTCCGTTCGCCTGCCAGGATCGCCTCAGCCGAATCCTCAGGCTCGTCCAAATCGGATACGCCCGGTTCGTGCCCCGCAAACTTGGCGAAGCTGCCGGGGAGCTGTGCGCCGCGCCCAGCCGCGCGCAGCCGGATCCTGTCCTCGGCTTGCGCGCGCGGCTCCGCCAGCTCCGTTTCGATGGGCAGCAGCGAGCGGCGCATCGCCGCCCCGAGCTCAAGACCGCGGCCTCGGCCAGCGCCAGGGGGCGCCGACGGGGCCGGCCGGTTGCCGGTGGCAACAGAGTCACGCGGCGCACGCCGCCGTGCCTGTTCCCCTTCCGAAGGCTCCGCCAAGCTCTTGCCGCGGCCGCGACCGGGCAGCTCGTCGTCCGCAGAGGCGCGCCGCGGAGGCAGAGGAGGGGAGACGGTGCTCACGCGCAGCTTCGACCGCGAGGGCATCGCACCGCCCACCTCTTCCGGGTCGTCGAACCTTCCATCGTCCGCCTCGCGCAAGGAGCTTGGCAGCGTGAAGCGACCGGCCGCGGCTCTGCTGCCGCGCTCCTCTTTCTCCTGCACCGGCACATCCTTCGTGGCGCCGCGGCCGCGGCCACGGCCGCCAGAGGAGGACGAAGAGGAGGACAGGCACCGCACAGCGCTGCACGCGCAGCAGCCGCCGCAGCAGGTGCCGCAGCTCGAAGAGCGATGCGACGCGAGACGCGCACCCATTGTCAACATCGTACACCTCGACTTCGCGACCACGGAGCCTCAACACCCATTCCTTATCGCACATATAAATTGCATTTGTCATCGAGACTTCGAGACATCCGTAGACGGACGACGCACGACACGGACGGCGGCCCGACGATGACAGCAATCGGGCCTGCAAAAGCAACCACCATGAAAATCCCCATCGCGGAATCGAAGCGACGGGCGTCACAGAGGAGAGGACGCGCGCTTGTCGCCCCCGTGCGACGCGACCGTCTGAAGCATGGACGCGAGGACGACAACTATTTGCGCCGAATGCCACAGTGAGTTGAGCAGGAGTGGCTTCAGTGGCAGCCAATGGAAGAAGGGTCCTGGTGTCAGCCGCTGCACCGTGTGCATCGAAGAGCACGTCAAGGCCAGGGAAGAGTCGGAGATCAAGAAGCCGTCAATGGCTCGGGATGGAAATGGAGCCGTGCGGTATGAAAGCGGCACGAGAGTGAGAATATCTGGTCTGCAGCAGCGCACTACCCTCAATGGCATGGAGGGACTCGTGATGGAGTACATGGCTTCTACGGAACGCTATCACGTGAAGATCAAGGGCCTTCAGGATGGCATGAGCCTCAAGGCCGCAAACCTTACCAAGGTTGAAGAGGATGCGGAGAGCGCCGTCTTTGCTGATGGCGTGCCCTCGAGCGTGCCCCCTATCGGCACAAATGCGAAACCGAAACCGAACAACGTCCGGCGCCCGCGGAATTTGCCGCCGCTCTTTCCAGGTCGCCCCCCGTGGCTTGGCAACGTAGATGCCTCGCTTGCCACTCTCTCAGCTAGATCCGGCATGCCGCATGGAATCGTGAAGATGATGGCTGGGAGCTGTCTTCAGCAGCGTGAGCTCGATGAGCGGTTCCGGCACCTCGGACACGTGTACTCGGAGCTGGAGTCTCACGGCCTTGGTGGAGAGAAGCACCCACGCACGCTCAGGGAGCATGAGCCTCTCTTCCGTTCAGCAGGATATGATCTATCGCCGGCGGTTCATCGTACAGACCAGCGCAAATACATCCTTGTCGAGGCCTTCGAAGCCATGCGCAGATGCCCCGGCGATGGGCTCATTCGCGATGGCTCTTATCAGCCGCCAGTGCCTCCGCCTCCGCGTACGTGCGACCATTGCAATCGTATCTGCAAGGCCGAGTGCATCTGTGGCGAAGCTTACTGCGACAAGGATTGCCAGGCTGCAGACTGGGATAGCCATCAAGAGATCTGTGAGACCATCTGCGAGAACAGCTCGCTCGCTGTCATGCTCACAAAGGACTCGTGGAAGGGCCAAGAGCTTTTATGAACAGCAACTTAACAGCAACTTAACAGCAACTTAACAGCAACCAACTTAACAGCAACTTAACAGCAACTACTCTGGAATGCGCCGCCCCCACCAGTACCGTAGGCTGGCGGCAGGCGGGCAGGCTACTGTACGGCGTGACGAGGGTGCCAGCACCAAATAAGATTCCAAGTCCACGCTGCTCGCACGGCTGGCCGTACAGGTTCCGTTCGCGGTTGGGTTCGCGCATCGCCCGTGATCGATTGACGGTTCCAGGGCGGCACCGGTACGTGGTAGCGGCCGAGGTTAGCAGGTTCTTCGTCCGCTCATGACCCGTCATCGCGTCGGGTTGAACGGTTCCGAAAAAACCCTTCATACTCCTACCGCAAGCGCGGGCTCGGCTGGACGTCGCTCCCCTCCGGCTCGGCGAGTCGCCGGCGACTCGGCGTCTTATCGGCGTCCTCCTGTGTTCGGAACGAACACTACACCACCTCGTTCACTGGGATGGCTCGTGGCTCCGTGGCTGTCCGCTGGACGCTAGGGAGCCTGTGGACACTCTGTGGACACTCGGGAGACGCCGGGAACGCGCGCGCGACGCATCCCTTCTTCCTCCCACTTGACTCACTCAAAGTCCCTCTTTGACTCTGCTTCGTTGCCAGAACGGAGGTCGAGGTCGGAGCACAATCCATTGACAATGAACAAGGTAGACAGAGTTCGCACCGTCACACGTCAGCACGAGGTGGCCTCGCGATCGTAGCACAGGTTGGTGATCCAGTGCGTGTACTCGCCCACCTCGACGTTCAGCTCCTTGGCCACTACGTCGAGCAGCGTCGCGAAGAAGTGGATGTTCTTCACAAAGATGTTCGCATTCTGCATGCGCACGATGGCGGTGCACTTGAGCTTGCCATCCTCAAGGTAAAGGTGTAGCTCTCGGCAGCACTTGTTCATACCCTGATACTTCCAATCATTCGTCTCGCTGCCGCCCGTGCCTCCAGCCTCCTCGCCCGTGAATGGGAACGTGATGGTCGCGCGCTTGCTCAGCGGCTCGGATTTGAGGCAGTCGATCACGTTGGCAATCTTCTGGGTGATGCCCGCGCGGTAGTCACCTTGCTCGCCGCCTCGCTGCAAAAGCTGCCATCGGTCCGCCTCCTCCTGCGTATACTCCCACCCCATGTTCTTCTTCGTGTAGTACTCGAGAGCGCCGAGCGGGAAGAGCTCGGTCTCCACGGTGGATGCCTGAATCGAGATGTCCTCGATTACGCCCACAAAATTTCGCACGACAAACTCCTTGGAGGTTTCGTCTCGCGAGATCGCACGGATGTGGTCGTACAGCTCCTTCGCAGTCGCAAAGTGAGTGAAGCCGCCATTGAGGTTCTTCGACGGCGCGCAGACTGGAGGCGCCGGTGAGGCCACGGCCGCGGTGCTCAACGGTGCGAGTGTGTGCCGGACCATGAGTCCACCCGCGGCCGCAATTCCACCGGCGCGCACAAGCCGGAGTCGTGTGAACATTGCGAGTCCTGGCACTCTGTGCTCTGAGGGCGGCGGGAGGCTCTTGTGGGACGTGTGAACGTTCAAGGACTTCCCTCCAAGTACGATTGTACTTGAGATTGCGTGGTGCGTGTCTTGACTTGACTTGACTTGACTTGACTTGACTTGAATTATTCACAGGACGGCTCGCTCGTCCCAATGCTGGCTGCGCCGCTGACGCGCATCGCGATTCCGGCATCAATGACCCGGCGCGCATCCACCAAGGCTACGCCGGTCAAGAATGTAGCCCTCATCGGCCTCGGTGCGATGGGACTGCCCATGCTCGACAACTTCATTGCGGCGGGATACAAGATGCGCGTCTATGATGTGAATGCTTCCGCGATGAAGGAGGCGGCCGCCAAGGGCGCTGATGGCGCGGCCTCGCCTGCGGAAGCGGCTGCCGGCGCGGATGCCGTCGTGACCATGGTTCCTAACGACAGCGTCCTACGAAAGGTGACATGCGCACCCGAGACGGGCATTCTCCATGCCATGCGTCCGGGGAGCGTCCACGTGAGCTGTTCGACGGTTCACCCGGACACGTCGCGCGAGCTCGCACGGCTGCACGCGACGGCAGGCAGCGCTTTCGTTGGTGCGCCCATCTTTGCGCGCGCCGACGGCGTTGCGCGACGCCTCGCCTCATTTTGCGTCGGCGGAGAGGCTGGCGCGATTGCGATGGCACGGCCGCTGCTTGAGGCGAACGCCAATGGGATCTTCGAATTCGGCGACGATCCGGGCGCCGGAAACGTGGTCAAAATCTGCGGCAATTACATGATCGCTTCTACCATCCAAACGTGCGCCGAGGCGCTCAGCCTTGCAGAGAAGTCGGGCCTCGATCGGCAGGCAGTGATGCGCATGCTCAACACGACCATATTCGATTGCCTCATCTACCGCGGCTACGGCGACCGCGTGGCGCAGCGCTCGCACGTGCCTGGAGAGCCGCTCGTCGGCCCGGGCTTCCAGCTGGAGCTTGGGCTCAAGGACGTGACGCTCGCCTGTGACGTCGCGCGCCAGGTGCAGGCCCCCATGCCGTTCGCGACGCTGCTGCACGATCGCTTCCTCGCGGCCGCGGCCCGCGGGCGTGGCAAACTGGATTGGAGCGCAGTTGCGTTGAGTGCGTCGGAGGAGGCGGGCGTCGATGTGAGCCACCTCGTGCCGCCGCTGCCGGGCGCCGGTAAGAAGCCGTGACATGTGTGGCACGTGGCAGAACGCCTCTGACGAGTGACGTGAATGGAGCTGGCTGGGAGTGTGCGGCTTTGTCCTCTGTGAAGTGACAAGTGTACTCTCGAAAACCGGGCGGGGGTTCGAACTTCGATCACTTCATGTCTCATGTTACATGTAGTGCGCAGGGCCACAGCACAGGGGCCGATCGGATGTACGGAAAAGGCATCAACCAAACGACAACATCAACATGCCGCGGGGAGCCGCCACGCGCATCGCTCTCTTTACATTCATGGCACCGCCTTTCCCCTCGACATACGCTCATGGTCTTGTAACGTCTTGTGGTGCGACATCTGCATCGAGTACTTGTTGGCCAAGAACGGCTGCTGCGCCTGCTGTGCACGCCCGCTCTCAACCATCGTAGCATCAAGGTGGATGCCGTCCACTTGCAAGCCCGTTTTGAAGCGGTCCTGCTGCTCAGCGATCTTGGCCCGGGCCACCTCGGCCGCATCCGCCCCGCGCTGCAACGCCTGATCGGCTGCGCTCGATAGCCGAGACTCAGCCTTCATGATCGCAATGCCCATGTCGATTTCCGCAGCGGCCTTGCATTTCTCCTCAGATTGCTGAAGCAGCACCTCAATCTCTCCCGCATAGTTGCGTCGGCTCGGTGCCGAGTTGGCAGCCTTCCAAACGGCCGCCGACGACATGTGCGGCTCAAAAACACAGTTTGGAATATTTCACCGTTGCTGTGAATGTATGTCGGCGCACGTGACAATCACAAAGACCGCGAGCCTTGACTAAAATGGACTCGACTGGTCTCGCTTGTCCATTTAGCGCATTAACGTTCACACGATCCACGAACGGAGCACGTTCCACACGCAAGATGACTGCTCTTGCGGTCGGCTCCGTGGCTCCCGCGGAACCGTCTAACCTTACACAGTCTGATCGCTGCCCTGCATGGGAGGACGTCATGAACACCAACCCTTCGCGCCGTGTCGCGTTGTGGAAGGACGCGAGCTCACCAGCGTCTCTGCACAACCGGACCTGCTCCGAGGGTTGCCTAGTCCGCCGGTGCCAACATGGCGACGCCGTGACGCCGTGTTGTGTGAAGCGATTGCAGGCCGAGTGGCCGGTCGATTGTCAAGAGCTACCATATGGCTGCGCGTTCAATAGGGAGTCGGAGCAATGGCTGAGACGGTCAGTAATTGTCGACCAGCACGCTTTGCCGCAGTTTGAGCCATCCGAATCGTGCCCTTCGATTCGAGACGTCCTCAATACCGCCAGCGTAGACCGATGGCACGCCTGGAAAGATTGCACCGAAGGCTGCTGGGACGAGCAGCAAGACGAAAGAGGCAAGGATGAGGAGCACGGGATGGCGTGCGGTGCGGGCTGCATCTTGATCGGCTGCAAGCTCCGCAGTGGCGCTCCTTGCTGCCTCAAGCGCGCGGCCGCGATTTGGGACGTGCCGTGCGAGCTGCTCCCATTTGGCTGTGCTACGGGTAGCGGGCAGTGGTCCGTCGAGCTCGCCGAGCACGCTATCCTTGGGACCAAGCATGCATCCTTCCTCGACGCACCATTCCTCGACGCGAATGGCGCTAGCGTCGGGGCCAGCATCACGTCCGACGCCAGGGTCGTCGACCTTGAGGCGGTGCCGCGGCTTGAGTCCTCAGATCAGTGTCCCTCATTCGAAGACGTGCTCAACACAGGGCGCAAGAAGCGTTGGGAACTTTGGGACGATGTGCGCTCCGACGGACTCGACCGGTGCGCCGACCGTTGCTACCAGCCCCACGGCTGCGCCTCTGGCGCTCACGCTCCGTGTTGCGTGGTCCGGCGACGCGCCGTCTGGCCGGAACCGTTGGCACACGAGATGCATAAGTGCAGCGGGCTGCCCTATGGCTGCTCTGGACGTCTCGCACGGCACGGCCTCTTTTACGTCGACTGGAACAGCTTCACGCACGCCGTGTTCGTCTCTGGTTGGGCTGCATGCATCGCTCGTTGGTTCTGCGCGGCGGCTGCGTTCGTCGCGGGGCTACTCCTGCTGACGACCGTGTGGCTGGCCAGCCAGCGACGGCTGCGGCGGCGCCTCCCAGTGGCCACCCTCGCGTCCCTGATCGTGTGCATGGCGACGCTGGCGGCTGAGCGCGCGGCCGCATCCGTTTCGGCGATCACGGACCGCGCTGTCGAGCGGGTGCTCGCCGAGCTCGGTGAGCCCCCCTACCTGCTCGACTCCCTCTGAGTATGCGCGAGCGAGCAGGAACTACCGACGCCAAAGAGGCCTTGAGTCTTTGTGTGTGTGTTGCCGAAACGATCGTGCCGGCTGCCGGTGCCGCGTACTCGTCACGTCAGCCGCACAGGCCACAGCGGGGAGCGGCGGCCCGGTGGTGTATTCGATACGATAGCGCTTAGCGGCGAGTTTTAGAGACAGATCGTTCTATAATAGGCCAGACAGCTTTACGCAGTTTTCCGTAAAGTGCGCACTTAAGTATCGCAGCCCTACGCTAGACTGAAGTACTCCCTACTCGACTCCTATTTTCGTTAGCTAGGAAGCTAGCCCCGCCACGCAAGTGTCGGTAGGCGCAAGCGGCAAAGGCCAGTGTAGCGCTTCTCTGTTCTCACAGTGCACCGTACACAGAGAAGCGAGGGGAGATCAAGGCCCACCCAATCGCGCCCGCCTCGGCTCCCTGCCGCCCACGCCGTTCGAGCGAGCTGCTGCTGGTATGACCAGGCTCGCGATCTCCGCCGGGAGCAGCGCGGCACAGTGCACCTTGGCTCGTCGGCGCCGGGCGCGCCAGCACAGCTCGTGGAGGGTCATATTGTACGCAAAGCCGCCGCCGCGCCAGAGGAAGAGGTGGCGATGGCGCCAGAGCGAGGCCTGCAGCGCGGCGCGCTGCTCCAGGGAGACAGCTTCCAGCACGGCGGGGAGCGTCCGCAGCGCCGTCTTGGGCAGGCCGCGCAGCGCGAAGCTCCCATAGTCGATTGCATCCTCGAACCACGCGGCCACCTGGCTGCTGAAGAGCACAGGGATGCAGCCGGCCTCGATCGCCCAGAGCAACCGCACGCCCCAACCCACCCCGAGCGGCGCGAGGCAGTAGCGCGTACTCGCGTAGTCCTCGGCGTATGTGGGCGAGCGGTCCACCACCTTGAACCCCGGCGTCAGCCGCTGGTACTTCCACAGCAGCTGCCGCACGCCTTCAGAGTAAGCCTCGCGCTCGAGTTGCTCGTCGGGCGTTTGGTCGACCAGATGCTTTTCCTGCCACCAGAGGAGGATTTGCACGTCGAGCGATCAGAGGCAAGTCTTGGCACTTGGAGCCACTCACGGACATCCTGATACACTCAGATGCGATCGGAAGGTCCCCGGAAGGTCCTCGAAAGGTCCTCGGAAGTCATCAGCGGACATCAGAGGCATTCACCGGCACGTTGCCGGCGAAGAAGAAGGTGCCCGGGCGCTGCTCGAGCGGCGCGAGGCCGCGCGCGAGGTACGCCGGCTGCGCGACCGTTGGCACGTCCGGTGGGATCGCGACATCCTTGCCGGGCCGCCCACACGAGTCGCGCGAAGTCGCGTACGCTTCGGTCACGTTGAGCTTCAGATAATGAGCGGCGATGATGGAGCCGCGGAGCGACGGCAGTCGATTGAGGTCACAGCCGCCGCCGTCGCCGCTCGTGATCCACACGTGGTCGCGCTCGCGCCATGCCGCCGGGAAGCGGCGCGCCACCTGCGCCGCCGCGTGCTCATAGTACTCAAGTAGTCCGTCCATATTCGTGCCGAAGGCGGGAACGAGGGCCAGATCGGCGAGGGAGGCTGATGCGGCGAGCGACGGCGCGTCGGCGAGCAGCGTGGCCAAGAAGAGGTGGTACGTGTTAAAGATCGGGTCGGGATCCGAGCCCATCTGGTGCCGACGTAGCACCACCGCATCCAAATCGTACACGTGCACACTAAAGTGCGACGAGGCCGCTGCCGTGCGGCCTCGCCCGCCGCCGCCGCCGCCGCCGCCGCCACCACCGCCGCCACCGCCACCGCCGCCGCCTATCATCTTGGCTGCCGCCGCTCCGTCATACGCGCACGCGGGTCCAAAAAACGGCGGCGTGCACGAGCAGAAGCCGTCGAGGCACACGCCACGCGACGAGCAGTTGTTGTAGCACAGTGTCGGCAAGTGGCGCTCACACGCGCGACCCTCGTAGAAGCCGTCGCACTTGCAAAACGCACGCTCGAGCAGTTGCGGCCGGCGCGTGAGCCACGCGCGTTCTGCAATGCAGGCCCCTCGTTCGGAACATCGTCGGGGGCAGTGACGGTGCGCCACGTGCACGAGCGCTGTCTCCTTGAACTCGACACCGAGGGCTCTGTCCGCAGGCAACGGCTTCAGCCGACGCAAGCTTCTGCGGTCGAGCTGATAAAACGTTGCGCGTACGCTGTTGATAGACGGCACGTCAGAGAGCGGTTCGGACTCGCCGGTGCGCTCGAAGCACACCGGGAAGATGTGCACAGCAAACGCGCCGCTGGCCAGGCACTGACGCACGCATTCGCAATGCTGAGGCCGGCGGACTGCGCAGGAGACGGCTGTGGAAGCAGGGCGTACGCGGCACGCAGGAAGCGCAAACGCCTCGCAGTACGTGCCGTTTCTGCCAATGGGGCACGTGCAGCGCTGATGGAATGGGTTGAAGTTACCGCCTCCACTGCAAATCGCTCGTGACATCTCAAGAGAATCAAGTCAAGGCAAGTCAAGTCAATTCCTTATTTGGTGTTTCAGAACGCCGAACCGGCGAGCTACCAAATGCGTCTCCGCCCAATCTCACAAGTTCCGCGGAACTGGACCATTTCTTTTCACGCACTCTTCCGGAAGCGCCGCTTCACAGTCAATGTTTTTTCGACTCACAACTGTGGCCCAAGTCGCCTTGCGTGCTTGCGAAGACAGCGAAGTGATCTTGCCTACAGCATCGACATGTCGCACGCCTTCGCCGCCGATGATGGGGATCTCGACGCTGCCCCGTACACGGAGACCCAGTTCCAAGCCTCATACTCCTACTCGAGTGCGAATTCGTCCACCATGCCCATCATGATGGGGTTCGTCTTCCTGGGCTATTTTGCCCTCCTCACTGTCTACCTGTCCTTCTGCTGCGTGGGCCGCCAGGTCTACAGCTTCCAAGCGCTCACCAACGTCGAGCAGCAGACGATTGCTGGCGGCAAGCCCCAGTTGCCTGGTCCAGTTGCACATCTCGACGAGATATGGCGCAAGCAGTTCATCGTCAAGGTGTACGGCATCCTGTGCATTCAGCTGGCAGTGACCGTCGCCATCTGCTTCGGCATGATGCAGTAGGCTCAGCCCCTCCCCCATTCCTCAGCCTCCGATCCCCTCTACCGCATGCACGAGTGCCACGCCCCGCTCGCTACGAGCACGCACTCTTCCGAATTCCTGCGGTTCTCACCGTCGTCTTCCGGTGTTCTCCTTCTGCCCTGCCAGATTTGGCGGTTACAAGCTGATGGTCTGGACGTATACCGATGGCGCGTGGACCCGCCTTGCATCCTTCGTCGGCACCCTCTTCTTTCTCATCTCGCTCATGTGCTACAAGAACCGGCACCCGCTCAACCTCATCCTGCTCGGCCTCTTCACCTTGAGCATGTCGTACCTCATCGGCGTGTCGTGTACCGCGTACGCGGCGCTCGGCTACTCAGTGGTGGTGGTCGAGGCGCTTGCGATCACGTCGCTCCTCTTCGTCGGCCTCACCATGTTCGTCATGTACTCGAAGATGGACTTCTCGTTCCTCGGCATGGTGCTGCCCGTGCTCTTCTTGAGCCTGCTCATCTTTGGGCTGTTCACCATGCTCGCCTTCGACTCGTTCGCGATGCGCCAGGCGTACGCGCTTGGTGGCTGCCTGCTCTTCGTGCTTTACATCCTCTTCGACACTTCGATGATCATTCAGCACCTCGAGTACGACGACTACGTGCTCGGCGCGGTCGAACTGTACCTCGACTTCATTAACCTCTTCATGTTCGTCTTGCAGTGCCTTATGACCGGTCGGCGCGATTGAGCAGACTACCCGTGGGCGCGGCCACCTTGCAGCTCAGACAGATCATGCGCGGCGCTTCTTCGGGGACGCGCGGTGGAGGACACTGTGAGAGAGGTGTGAGGGCACCGAGACGTGCGGTGTGAGGACACCGAGAGTGAGGTGTTTAGGAACACCGAGTAGTGAGGTGTGCAGGTGTGAGGACACCGAGAGGGCCTCGCCCGGCGGCGCGGCTCGCCCCATCTCCCCGCCGGGGCGCCGGCCACCCGAGCCGGGTATGCGGGACAATCCCGCGCGTCGCGCGTCGCGGTCCACTAACGTAATCGTCAGACGTCACCGTTGCTAGAAGAAGCGTTGTTTGCTTGTTAGCCCGGGGTAGGATCATGGTATTGGTAATTGGTATTGCGAATTGGTAATCGGGTTCATTCCCGCGACGCCCGCGGCGCGCGCGACGACGGCGTCCGCGGGGACGGGTGCTCTCTACATTAAATTTCACAGCCCTGGTCGTCGGGGCGTGCGGACAGGTTCTGACGTGAGCCCGCGAACCGCCAGCGAACCACCGTGCCGGTGAGGCCTCCCACCGCACAGAGGACTTGAAACACAGAGGTGATGTGCGTCGCTGCGTCCCGGTCCCTTGCTGTGCTAATAGCCGAGCACACGTGCAATGAAGGCTTCTTGTTGAGACTCAAGTGCGTCCTTTGCATCCGCGACGGGCTGCGCCTCTTCCTGAGCCGGCGCCTCGCTTGAGGGCGGCTCGTTTGCGACCTCGCCTTCCAGTTGAGTGTGCTGTCCTGCTGGAAGTATGCAGCGGCTGATGAGAGCGTCTTGGCTCTGCTGAAGTGCATGGTCGTCCAAGCGATGCCGCAGGGCCCTGATCTTCGCGTGCGCCGCCTTGAGCTCGGCTTCTTGCTTCTGCAGCTGAGCCGCCTGCTTCGAAAGCTGCGCTTGGTTTCGTGCCTCCAGGCTCTCAACGGCAGAGGCTGCAGCCGCTGAGGCGGTGGCAGTGGCTTCGTTGCGCTTGCGCATTTCCCAAGCATGCGCCTTAGCCTGCCGTTCAAGCTTCAATCGCAGATCCTCATTCTCGGCCCGCATCGCCGCCGATTCGCGATGTGCGGCTGCAAGCTGTGCGATCAGCTGCCGCTCTCTTTCCCTGCGAGTTGCCAGGTCGCGACGCAGCGAGTCCAGCGAGGACGCGTCGTTGCTGGCGAGATCGCTGCGCAGGGAGCGCAGGTATTCGCATTGCGCGGCGAGGATGCTGGACACGTCGTTTCTGGCGAGATCGCCGCTTATGGCTGCGTGACCCGCCGATGAAGCTACTGCAGTGCCCATGACTTCTTGTTCTTCGGCGCGGGAAAATTGATTCATTCACACCATCACATAGACTTTCACACCTCGTTAACGACACACCAACACGTAGCGCGCGCGGCGCGGCGTCCTCCTTGCGCTTGGCCACGCTTGTATGTTTTTCGCGTAGGTTGTCGAGGGTCCGGCGTCAATGGTCGGCGCGGGGTGAGACGGCGGCGTGTACGAGTACGTTTAACGTTACGTGTTAGGAAGTTTTGTATTTTCCAGGAGACGACGCCTCTATTTCTATAGCTTAAAGGATTAAAACTCTTCAAACGATCCCACCTCACGTCACATGTCCTAAATCGGTCTGAGCGGGCACCTCCGGATCCGATCTACTCGTGGCCGGCGGCAGCAACGAGGCATGCGGCGGCGAGCGCGGCGGTGGCGAGAGCGGCAGTAGCGAGCGCGGCCCGCGTCCGGGGCACAGCAGCTGCCTGCGCCAACCCTGCACACAACCTCTTCTCGAACGAGTCCCGACGGTCACACTCGAGAAGCAGGGCCCAAGCTCGAGCGACACTCATCTCCTTGCCCTGGGTCATCGCCTCCAGCACCGTGTCGCAGCCGTCTGGTTGGCCAAAGGTCGAGAAGCGCAGCCGGACGCCGGCGAGCCGAGCGGCGAGCACCTGCTGAGTGAACTTGTGCGCGGGAAAGCCGCCAAAGACGCCGCAGCCCCAGCGCCCCGTTGAAACAATGGGCTTTCCGACAGAGCGAACCGAGCCAGGAGCCGCAACGGTGGTAGCCCGGGCGGCGAGCGCAGCGAACGAGGTGTACGCCTTGCGCAGGTCACGCATCTGGTTGGCCTTATGGAAGTGTCCTTGTGTACACGCGTCGATCGTCAGGATGTCATGGATGCACCGCCCGTCGCCGCTGCCCGACCCGCGGCTCGCTGGGATCGGCCCTGTGCACTCGAATGTCCCTAGGTACCCTTTGTAGATTACGTACCGGCGGCAGCCTGCAGCGTAAATGACGCACGCACGGGAGGCAAACGGCGGGTCATTGCACACATGCCGCCTCCTGGGCACTGAGCAACTGCGTGCTCTTACCGTAGACATTGATGACCTCGTCATCGGACATGCGACCCAAGAAGATCAGGCCGACGTTGAACTCTGGGCAGCAGACCTGCAGAATCTCCTCCTGCGTCGCGCTTGAAATGAAGCACCCGTAGCCAAAGTCAGCGTTGGCGAAGTTGACGAAGCCTCGGCAGTTGGGCTCATCTACCCATGCTGCCTCCATGCTGCCTGCATGCAGCCGAATGTCGTCCTGGCCGACGCCATCGCTCGGGAGCAGCGGCACTTCCGTAGCGCCCTCGAGCATGGACGACATCTCCTCCATGGATGGGCATTCCACGCGCTCAAAGGTGACGGTGCGCTCGTCGTCGGCCGTGCCCTCGATTGAGAGCTGCTGGCTGAAGTAGAGAAGCAGCGCTGCAGTCTTATGTGCGGCAACGCTGCTTCGGACCCTGTGGACGTCCAACAATTGGCGCGAAAAATCGAGGCCGCCTTTGTGGCGCTTTGAGCCACTCATCGCATCAACAACGTTGCCGAGCATGGCATTTGCAAGGATGCCGCGGCATTGGGCCGCGGAAAGATCTCGAGATGAGCCGAGTGGAAGCGGCTCGAGTGAAGGAGGAGAGCTCAAGAGCTCGAGTGCCCATCTCTTTATAGCCGCAAAGAGCGTACGTTCATCAGCGCACGTTTCCATGCAACGCAAGGACCAGACAGCGTTGTACGCTGCAGCGATCTCCTCGACTGGCTGCGTGCCGCTCACGCTGGTGCATTCTGAAAACTGCTTGGCAGGGGCCAAGTCCGAGGCGAGCGCAGCGTGCGCCCGATGAAAGAGCGACGTGGGTGCTGCGGTCGAGCCCATGGTCGGAGACTGGTGACGACGAGGGATCCGAAGAGACCCCTCCTGAAACCCAAAAGGGGCTCGTGAGGCGACCTCTGTGAAACCCACGAGAGATCTCTCAGCGCATTCCACAGAAAAAAAGTCAGCAATTTTTTGAGGACTGTATCCTGAAGCGCTTGATTTGACTTTGAGAACAGGAAGACACTCACTTCTGTATACATGTACCCGGTACCAGTTGTATCTCGAACGCGGAGCTCCGCGTTTGTCGGGCGTCCACAACCACAGGACTTTGACGCGCGGCAAACATGGGCCTCGCAATCTTGCATGCGATCCTCGCGTTCAGCGCTCAACGCGCGCAACGGCTGCCCCGAACACAGCTGCGTGCCAGAGCTGTCTCTCTAGCAGCAAACCCAACGATCTATGTGGGGGCCACATTGCCCTCGGCTGAGGTGCAGACGACAGCAGGAGCGGCAGACATCCGTAATGTGCTGGGCAAGGGCCGATCCATTCTGGTCGGCATGCCCGGCGCCTTCACGCCAACATGCACCAATGACCACCTTCCTGGTCTCATTCGGAGTGCACCAGCCCTTGCCGACCTTAACATCAAGAAGATCGTGGTCGTGACTGCCAACGACAACTATGTGAACACCGCATGGTCTCAGAGCGTCTGCTCGTGCTTGAAGCTCGACCAGGACAACCTGCCGGTCGAGTTTGCGGCTGATCCCGTCGGCGAGCTTCTCGAGGCTTTAGGGACTATTGCCTTCCTCGGCAAGGGGTTGGGCGTGCGCTCGAAGCGTTTTGCGCTCATTGCCGAAGACGGCGTGGTAAAGCATGTGGTGATCGAAGAGGACCCAGACCAACTGACGGTGACTTCTGCCGAGGCGCTGCTGTCCGTGGCAGGGGTCCTCGAGCGCAAGGCCCGCTCGGCCGCGGCTGAGATGGCGGTCGCAGCCGAGATCTACAAGATGAAGCCGCTCGAGGCGCTCGCTTTCCTGAAGGCGCAGAGCGCCACGCTGCTAGCCGCCGGCATGGACGCAGACGAGCTCAATGAGGCGATTGACATCGTGGCGGGTGCCTCTGGCTTTGCCTCTGCGGCGCAGGTCGGCACCACCGAGGGTGGCGCTGCCGCCGAGCCGAGCAGCGCGGCGACGATCGGCGCGGCGTTGGCGGCGTTGGCGATCGGTGCGGGCGCATACTATGTGTACGGGGCGCAGGGTGGCGACCTCTCGAAGCTGGGCTTTGATGTCTCGACGACTCTGTCGACCGTGGTCATACCGCTCCCTATCTCGTAAAAACAAGACTAGAGTGCGGTATAGGAGAATACACGTTACCTACGCGCTCTGCCGTTCCGAGTTCGTGGAATCGTGCCCTGCGCGCCTGGCCCTGCGTTGGCCGTAGTGCTGTATGCGGTATCCGCGATATATCCGCGATCGGTACACGACGGGCAGCCGACACCCCGACAAACCCCGACAGCGTACCGTACCGAATACCTTCGCGCGTACCTCGCGGCGTGTGCGGGTGGCGTGCCCCCCTCAGAGTTGTGTGTATTCAACTATTCATACCGGTACCGGTAAGAATGAAACAGCTGTGGGCTGTGGTCCGCCGCTCGCCCGCTCCTTGCAGTCCCTGCACTGCTCCTGGCTGTGCTCGAGTATGGCGTGGTTCGGCTCCCCAAGAGGGCCTCCGAACGCGGCTTCCTCGTTCACTCATCTCATAAGCAGCTCGCTGGAGCGGCGGTTTCCGAAGAAATTCGCCAGCGCAGGGCATACGAGCGGCTTGACGATCGGCACCTTGCGCGAAGCCGAGCGCGGCGGCACAGCCGTTGTGGTCATTTGCGTAGACCTAACGGAGCAAGTGCTCGCGGAGGCCATCTCGCTACACGCGAATGTCATCATCGCGTGTTCGCTGTTCCCGAGCGAGCCGTTGCGCTCTTTGCGCGTCGACGAACCCGTCGGCCGCATCGTGCTTCGATGTGCGCAGCAGAGCATCGCAGCACACTGCCTGAGCTCAGCGTGCGCCAACGCACCGGGTGGCGTGGCCGACTGGCTGGCTAAATCGATCGCAAGCGGAGCGACACGGCCAATCGTGCCGCACGCCGAATGCGCCGAGGCGGGCGAGGGGCGGCTGCTCGAGTGCAACGAGGCGATCTCGCTCTCTGCCATCATAGCGCGTCTGAAGGACATTCTCGGTGTGCGCCACCTGCGAATATCGCTCGGCGCGGTCGTGGACGAGCTAAACATCGCCAAGGCGAGCGACTCGTGCTTCATCAAGTCGATCGCCGTGCACATCGGTGAGGGCGGCGAGCTGCTGCACCACCTCATGCGACAGCCCGGTGCAGCCTTCTCTGGAGTCTTCCTCAGCGGAGAGATGCCGCACGCGGATCTGCTTGCCGCGAGCGCCAAGGGCATCATCGTGGTGCTCGCGGGGCAGTCGACTGTCGAGCGCGCGTTCCTGCGCCAGCTTCGGCAGGACCTGCAAGCGGAGTTCACCGACGCCGACTGGAATGTCAAGATCAAGTGCTCGGAGACAGACTGCCACACGCTGACAGTCGTCTGAATAAAAAGCTCGAAATGTTGGCTGAATACGCGGTAGACGTCGAGTGACGTCGTACTGCGACGATGATCGATTGAGGCTGAGCGGCGGCAGAGGCGGTCTCATGCCATCCTGTCCGGTCCGGTCTCCGGTGCGGCTTGCCCCCGGCCCCGCCGACCCCCGCGCTCGCAGTCTCGCCGTCGCGGTCCACGATAACGGTTACTGCAATTCCCAGCGAGGTTTGCATGGAAGCATTAGAATCGTGAAATTATTACGTATAGATCGCGTGTGTAATCGAATTAGCGGTAGCATGTAGCGTCCGTACGAGAGTCGACACTGCCGACGAGTGCCTATAGCGTTAACGTCGGGGCCCGCGCGGGAACGCAGGAAAGACCGCTCGTGCCTCGTGACCGCATTAGCAGGGGGCTGAACGCGCCAGAAAGACACCCGACCGCTCGGACACGCAAGAGGCTTAACAAGAGGCTTCCGCACATGCAATCACGCAAAGTCGTTTACATCGACTTCGATTCCGATATGCAGAGCTCTGCATATCGTTCCATGCTGCCTGTTGGCGTGTGTTACTTACTTACTTACGTTCCATCCTTCTGAATTCTTCTGAATTGTCTGTCCCACACCGTAGCGCGGCCGCACCTAGTTATGGCGTCGTCGGCTGGTCGTAGGCCGCCACGCGCCCGAGTTATTTAGCATACCCTCGGATGGGTATGAACTGCACCCTGGGTATGAACTGCACCGGTCATTGGGGCTGGATGGGCTGGAAGCGCATCATCGCGAACGAGTTGCGCAGATTCTCTACGTAGACGTCCTTGGCCATGGTGGTGAGCATCACGACGCCGAAGCCGGCGCCGACGAAGAAGTTGCCCTCATAGTCGAGGTCACCTTCCCTGATCAGCATCGCGAGAGGATGCTTCTCACCGTATAGTCCGTGGTTGTCGATCGTGTTCATGCTCTGATGCTGCTTGAAGGCCTCGGTACCTTTCGTGAACTTGTCGAGCTCGTTGACGATGCGCTGGTCGAATAGGGTGCCCCAATGGAAGACCTCATCGTCTGAATAGTGCGTGAAGTCGACGGCCTTGTCGCGCAGGCGCACGTACAGCGTTTGTCCGAGCCGCATAGCTTCAACCACCTGCCTCCTTGTTTCCTTGATGATGAGGGCGCGCGTGCGCGTACCGAGCTTCTCGTCCATGAACATGGCCGTCGCCTCGACGAGTTGCGCGATGGGCGTGGGCGGCGGCTCGAGCGGCTCCGACGGTATTGACAACACGCCCTCCACCACAATACCAGGCGCAGGCGCTGGTGTCTTGACCTCACATAGCTCGAGCCACAACTTGTCCACCCGCGCACCGGAGGTATTGTCGATGAGCAACGGCGTGAGCCCAATACGGCGCGCGTGCGCGATTGCGGCGAGCATGCCCGTCACGCCGTCCGCGTCCCACGGACCCGACTTGTTGCGCATGGACACCTGCCACACGCCGCGCGGCGTCCCGTTCGTGAGAGTCTCCATCCGGTCCCAAAACTGCTTCCGACGCGTCTCAATGGGCACCTCCATCGCATCGAGCTCGTCTAGGATGGACTTGGCTTTCTTCATATCGGCCCGCACGTCCACAAAGCTGGAGCCGCCGGCACCACTGGAGCCCGCCGCACTGGTGGCAGCGCCGGGCAGAGTGAGGGTCACCGGGTCCTGCTTGGGCTTTTCATATTTCTTGAATGTCCACTCCCGCTGCGGCGGCCATCGCAGCGGCGAGAGTGGCACAAAGGACAGCGGGGAGCGTGGCATGAAGGACAACTTGCCTTTCGACGAAGTGCCGCTAGGCGCCTTCGTTTTGGATTTCGGATGTGCACTTTTCGCTCGCAGAATTTTCTTCTTCAACGGCGATTGCGGCCCATGGTAAGCCTCAACATTGGCCTCCATATCGTTGAGCGCCGCGAGAAATTCTGCCTTGCTGATCAGACCATCGTGGTCACCGTCGTATTTGGCGAGGACCTCCGCAATCGTCTCCAGCGTCCAGTAGGCTTTGAGCTCCTGCCCGTGTCGCTGGACCTCGTCGTAGATATTCACGATAGAAATCTTCTTGTTCTTGTCGCCACCATCGGCGCCGCCAAATAGCTTGTCCGCCTCTGCTGTGTTCGTGCGCAACCTTGCGCCGATTGTTGCCAGGCCACCGCCAGGTTTTGCGGTTGACGCGCCACCGCCCATCACCCGGAACCGATTGTTGCCAGGCCACCGCCCATCACCCGGAACCGATGAACATTGTTACCGTATACCGGTCAACTCCTGTGCGTGCGAAAGTTGTATAATCCCACTAAAGGGTTTCGTCGCGCTTTCGCGCGCCGCTCTGCTGCTGTGTCACATTCGGGACACATGGGTGGTACGGTACGTACTGGATCGGTCATTAAGATGCCCGTCGGGTTAGCACTTCCTCTCGGGAGTGCGGACCATTGGGTAGGTGAGGTCCCCGTGTCCGGGACCGGGAGCATAACGCTATTAGCGCTACGTACCCTTCTCCGTCCAGGGACGCTCTGACAGGGTATAGGCGCGTGGTGCGGCGGACTCAGACCGCCGAGTCCACCAGAGCACGACGCCACCCGCCTATGCTGCATGCGCATGTCGCGCGCCGCGCGCGCGCGCTCTCTTGCCTCTCAGTCGCGCTGCGGCGCGGCCCTGGACTGCCTGACGTGGGCGCGGACCTCTTGGATCCACGCGCCCACATTGCGCTCCACCGCCTCCAGGAGGCTGCCATCTGTGCATGGAACATCTGTTAGAACATCTGTGGGGTGCCGCCTCTCGGCAGCCCCCTCGGTGAGCAATCACGAGGTAATCGTGATGTAATCATGATGCAATCATGATCAGGTTGATGAGCCATCGCTGGCACTCAGCCTCTTATGCGCTCGTAGCCGGCGGTCGGCGCGCGTGGCGCGCGAGCGAAGCGCAGGCCGCCTCTCGGCGGCCCCCTCGGTGGGCAATCACGAGGTAATCATGATGCAATCACGATCAGGTTGATGCGCCATCACTGGCACTCAGCCTTGATGCGCTCGTAGCTGGCGGTCGTCGCGCGTGGCGCGCGAGCGAAGCGCAGGCCACCTCTCGGCAGCCCCCTCGGTGAGCAATCACGGGGTCATCACGAGGTAATCATGATGCAATCGCGATCAGGTTGATGAGCCATCGGGGGCACTCAGCCTCTGATGCGCTCGTAACTGGCGGTCGTCGCGCCATGGCGCGCGAGCGAAGCGCAGGCCGCCTCTCGGTAGCCCCCTCGGTGAGCAATCACGAGGTGATCATGAGGTAATCACGATGCAATCATGATCAGGCCGATGAGCCATCACTGGCACTCAGCCTCTGATTTGCACGTAGCGGGCGGTCGGCTCGCGTGGGGCGCGCGAGCGAGGCGCTGGCCGCCTCTCGGCAGCCCCCTCGGTGAGCAATCATGACGTAATCATGATGTCATCATGATCAGGTTGATGAGCCATCCCTGGCACTCAGCCTCTGATTTGCACGTAGCGGGCGGTCAGCTCGCGTTGCGCGCGAGCGAGGAGCTGGCCGCCTCTCGGCGGCCCCCTCGGTGAGCAATCATGACTTAATCATGATGCAATCATGCTCAGGCCGATGAGCCATCACTGGCCCTCAGCCTCTGATTCGCACGTAGCGGGCGGTCGGCTCGCGTTGCGCGCGAGCGAGGCGCTGGCCGCCTCTCGGCGGCCCCCTCGGTGAGCCATCATGACGTAATCATGATGCAATCATGCTCAGGCCGATGAGCCATCACTGGCC
>Ga0210244_100090_pt1 | contig 69782 bp, 43 predicted proteins | sample ChrtobMetaP3_0mM_FD_155473 | JGI IMG/M metagenome (GOLD analysis project Ga0210244, IMG submission 155473) | Chrysochromulina tobin associated microbial communities from unialgal haptophyte culture, Seattle, Washington, United States - P3_0mM | ecosystem: Host-associated > Algae > Haptophytes >...
CATGCATGTTACCCGCCCGCCGGCGCTCCGGGCTCGACAGTACGGGTCGAGGTGTTGCGCCTGCCGCCCTAGTTAACGTTGTTCGCTCTGGAAGACAACCAATCTAGCGCCAGCGCTAGAACCCACCATACAGATTACGGGGTCTATCCGATCCACATGTTCCTGACTCCTGTCGTGCCTGACCGTTAAGCCCTGGGGCTGGGCGCGGGAAACGATCCGGTGTCGAATGTATCGGCAACGATCGCACGGGTTCGGGGCCCCGCACACGCGCCGCCGCCGGCGTTGCCCGTGCCGGAGCGGACTTTAATGACTTAGACGTGACGACAACTGCCAGTTTGTCTGATCTCAACGGACAAACGGAAGACGAAACTCACATCAGGTACGGGGCACTCGTCCGCGCCTGACGCGTATTCAGAGCGCTCCGCAGAAGCTCTGCCACGCCTTTCCGTAACATCCCGTGTGGACGTGCGGCGAGTCATGCTGCGTGCAGGAGCGCCCTTTGTTATTGCCCCTTGCTATTGCCCCCTTGTGGTCGCGGGTTGGCGAACAAGAACACTCCACGACCCACACCTGTTCCTGAACCAAAGCTTCGGAAGGCCCATAACCCGCACGGCCTGCCCTGTATCAGACAGTCGAACGATGTGGCTCTCCTGTAGCACGCTCTCGGCACAAAATCTCAAAGTGTCTTGCCCCACGAATATCCCTCTGGAGGCGCGCCGTCGAGCTTATTGTAGAGGGCGTTCGACTGCATCAACCGGCCCTTCGCAAGGCGCAGCTTCCATGCCGGCGTGGTCTTGACAATCTCGTCGTAGATCTCACACTCGCCTTCGTCCATGCACTTATTGCTCTCCTCGATGATACTTGCACGCTTGCGCAGCTCTGAGAGGCCGGAGAAGACGATGGCAAGCGTGATGACGCTTGAAAGCTTGAAGGGCACAGAGCCCATAAGCCTGCTTGCAAGCGGAGTGACCGCTTTCCCACCAGCGGAAACCACGGCAATCAAGGTAAATGCCCAAGCGGAAGCCGCGATAGCCATCACGAACTTAATGGGGCCAACCGGATCACCCCCTTGGGTCACGACGGCTTTTGCGGCCATGACAGGTTGGCTGCGGACTACAGCCGAGGCAAGACTAGGCCGGACAGGAGCGGGCGCGATTCGCAAAGCATTGGCCTGGGCCAAGCAGCACAACGTACAAACGAGCAGGCGTGGCATTTGATGAACTGTGCAGAGAATGAGACGAGTGTTTTGTCGCGAGAAAGACCGGACCGGAAAATTACATAATCAATCGACACCTCCTCTGTGTGAATGTGTATCCCTAATCGATCGGCTTGTGTCTGAGGACTCAGCTCCTGGGAGAGTGGCCGTGAACACATGTATTATACGCGTCGATTTTCCTTCGTGCTAGGAGTCCTCTTTTCCTCTTGCTACAGTCCTCTTACCTCGACCAGAGCCCTGAGGGCTCACTTACCCTGGGGACTTGAGGATCGGTCTACACTGTATATGGGAACATCTCGCTTCTGGATCGCTTCTGATGAACGTGAACGGTTATAATGCATGCATGAAAGTCGTTACATTCTATTACATTCGGACGCACTTTGCATAAAGGTATACATGTAATGCGAGAGGGTGCCATGTCGAGAAGAGCGCCCGTTACGGAGGTGACCAATGCCGAGGACGTCGCAAACCTCCGCTGGTATGAGCAGGGCGACATGCAGCTCCAGACCCCCGAAATGCTCGAAAAGCGCGCCGCACTCCGGCAAGACAAGGTGGTGCTGCGAGAGTTGAACGTGTGGTGGGATGCGGCCTTGAAAGGCTCGTTCGCCGCTGCCGCGGCGGGTCGACGACAGATGTCAAGGGAGCTTGACTTTGACCTAGAGGAGGCCGACGGCGGCGAGCAAACCGCCATAAACAAGTCCCGTTACGTGGCGATAATGACAAAGATGGCGTTAGCGCTGCTCGAGGATGACGAGCCCAAGGACATCCAGGAGGCGAGGAAGCAGGCTAGGGAATCGTGGTCTGAAGACGCGGGCGAGCGCGCCACACTCTCACGCAAGCGCTGGCTCGACTCCATCTTCGAGCTGGCCGATACTTGGACAGAGTCGGTCGATAATGTCGAGTACGCCATGTTCCTTCGTGCGCTCTTTGATCGCACCGCGCGAAAGGAGGCGGCGGGCGAGCTGGGCTGTGAGATGATCTTCTGGCTTGAAGATGAGGAGGTGGTGCCGCTGCCAGCACCGCCTGTCGTGCACGCGAGCGTCAACAACTTCGACGACGACGACCTCGTCTACACCGACGTGGTCAACACGCTGGGGGCACGATCAAGCTCGGCACGAGCACGAGGGAGTCAGGCAGGGGGCAGTGCCAACAAGCGGGCGGGCAAGATTGAGGCCATCAGCGCGGCGGGCGCCCGTGGCGCTAAAGGTGGCTGCGCTCCCGCGCACCCTATCAATAGTTTCGCCAACAGGGGCGGCGGATTGGGCGGCGCAGGTGGCAGGAGCAGCGGGTCGAGTTCCAACGGAGGAAGTGGTCTGGCGGCGGCGGCACCAGCAGCAGCACTCCGCGGCGACGTTGAGCGAGCGATGGCGGCGGGCGCACCGAGCCTTCTTGCAGTCCCCAACGAGCAGCGGCGTGCCATCCGCGACAAAGCGCATGTAGCCCGCCAGGTGGGCATGCGGCTGTGGAAGTCTAGCATGTTGATCCAGGCGATGTTCATCGCCAAGCTGCGCACTAGGCAGTTGCGTCGAGCACGGGAGGCGGCGAGTACAGTACAGTCGCACCTGCGCGGCAATCTCGCCCGCCGTGCACTAGGCAAGGCGATCGGCGGCGGTGACGCCAGCTCAACCGAAAGTGGCTTGGACGCTGCTCGCATGGCGATGCGGGACAGGGCACGAGCAACACATAGCCCGGTCCCCCTACAAACGAGGAGAAGCGCTGCGCCTCAATACCGTTTGACCAGTGGCTCGCCTACTCTCTCGCCCGTCTCGTCATCTATGAACATGAGCGTCGAGGGCATGGGGGAGGATGTCTTCATTGCCAGCGTTCCCTCGCTGCCCCCCAGCCCCAACAAGCATCAGCGGTCACGCGCTCTGTCACCCCTGGCCACGTCCACGATCCGTTGGTTTCGATCGACCAGCGGCGAGCCGTTGCCAGCATTGTGGATCGATCCGCCAATGGTGAACCAACCGGATGCGGAGCACTGCAGCGTGTCGCCGCCGCTCAGCCGTAGCCCTCGCCCCCTCTCCCGTCTCAGCAGCCGCCCTAGCATCACTGGTCGTGTCACCGGCAGTGAGGGCTTGCCCAACCGCGCGGATATGGCTGCGGAACCTGCGCTGTTGGGCTCGCCGCTCAACGGAAGATCGCGGTTGTCGACGCGGTTGTCGTCGCGCTCGGTTTCTCGCCTCTCATCCCGTGTCCCCGCCGCTGTGCGGCCGTCAACCCCTCAAAGCAGCTCGCTGCTGCCGTCACCTCACCTACCGCCTCACCGACCCCTCCGCAGCAGCTCGAGCGCACCAGAGATGAGTTCGTACGGGCGCCGCCCCGGGCGCCCCCCCGCGGTCATACTCCCCACCGCCATGGCTATGCTCATCGGCGCTCAGATGAAACTCACTCACTCACTCATCGGCGCTCGCAGCCGCCACTCTGCCTTGCGGGCTTGTCCCCCGCATACTCCCCCGCGATGCTCCCCCCCGTGCCCAGCCGCCCTCCTCACCGCCCTCTCCTCCTCGCCGCCGCGGCTCACCATCGTCCAGCCGCTGCAGTTGCCATTCGACACGAGCACGAGCTTCGTCATCCCCCAGGAGAGGGTGGGGCTGTGGGGAAGTCCCGGGCCTCTCGCCTTTGCATGCGTCTCGAGCGTCAGCCCTACGCATAGCCTGCCTCTTCGCCCGCGTGTGCCGCGAGTCACCTGCCAAGCTACCTGCCGAGCAGGCTCGAGGGCGGGCTCGCCTGCACGCGCCCATAGCGGCGAGCGGCTACCGAGCGTGCCGTTGCACGGAGGTCACGGAGGGGCCTCGGAGCACGTAAGGAAGCCCGAGGTAGTAGAGGGGTTCGAAGATGGGTCGTCGGACCTATTGTCGGAGCTACCCAGGCCGTCCACGGCTTCTATCGACAAGACGACCGAGTTCCTTGCGCATCAGACAGACGAGGAGGTGGTGGCGCTCGCGCTCGCGCTGCGCGACGCAACGGATGCGCTCGTCACGACAGCGTATGCAGGCGCTGGCTTTGACGCGCGCTACGGCGAGGAGCTGCTTGCGGGAATCTCGCTTGTGCTCGCCTGGATGCAGCACCAGTGACCGCACGTCGGGGCAAATGGCTGTTTCTCCGCTCTCCAATCGAGCTCTCCATACGGCGTACGCATGTGTGTATACACGCTTATACATCTGATGGGTGGGTATAGCCGTTCACCATGAAACCGCCCATGAGCTTCATTTATGTACAGTCAAGCGGCAGTGACCTCCAGTGTGCAGGAGTTGGAGGTGAACGCCGAGGTGTGAAACAGCTTTCACACCTGCAAGTTCTTGGCGAAACGATCGTCGCGTGGACAAGGGAGAGATGAAGAAGGGCAAGCGTCGCGTCGACGACGACGACGACAACGATGAGGAGGATGCGTACGGCGATGTCGACGGCGAGCGGCGTCAGCGGCGCAGGCGACGTGGCGAGGAGGACGAGGAGGACGAGGAGGACGAGGGCTTTGACGAGCGCGATGGAGGTGGCAGCGAGGACTCGGACGACAGCAAGGCTGAGGACGAGGAGGCCTTCTTCGTCGCGTGCGCTGAGGGGCGCCTTGAGGACGTGGAGCGTATGCACGCGGAGGGCATTGCCAACGCGGCGATCTCCGTCGAGGAGGGTGACGCAGCGCTCGCGGCGCTCGTCGACGATGAGGGTGACACGCCTCTGGGCGTTGCTTGTCGCTTCGGCCACCTCAACGTGGCCGAGTGGCTGGTCGCGCGCGGCGCGCCCATCGGCGCGGCCAACGCGGCGGGCGAGACGCCGCTGCACGAGGCGTGCCTGCACGGCGACCTGGCGCTCGTCGAGTGGCTCCTCGGGCAGCCGGGATTGAGCGACACCGCCGCGGAGCGCGAGCGGCGCAACGCGCAGGGCATGACGCCGATCGGCTTCGCGAGCCTGCACGGGCACACGCCGATCGTGCGCGCGCTGGCGGCGCGCGGCGCGTCGATGGGCGTCCTGGATCAGGAAGGGCACACGCTGCTGCATCTGGCATGCTCCAACGGCCACATGGACACGGCGCGTGCCCTCGCTGAGCTCGGGTCGCCCACGACGGCGCTCAACGCGGCCGGCCGTAGCGCGTTGCACGTCGCGTGTGGCTCGGGCCATCTGGAGGTGGTCATGTGGCTGCGGGACGCGTGCGCGCTGCCGATCGACGCATCCGATGGCGCTGGCGCTACGCCCCTTCATTTCGCGAGCGCGGCAGGCCATGACGCAGTGTGCGAGTGGCTGCTTGACATGGGCGCCATCGCGACGCGCGCCAATGATGACGGCAACACGCCCCTTCACTATGCGTGCCAGGCGGGGAGCCTCGCCATGGCCGAGAGGCTTCTGGGTGCGGGCGCCGCCCGGTCGGCTGCCAACGCGGACGGCGACACTCCCTTTCTACTTGCATGCTTCGGAGGGCATCTTCCGGTCGCGCAGCGATTGCATGCGCTTGGGGAGCGGCCTGATCAGGCAAATGCCCTAGGCTGCCACGCGCTGCTGCAGGCGTGTGCGAGCAGCCAGCTCGCCGTCGCGGCCTGGCTGCTGCCGCTCGCACCTTCGCTGCTGGAACGTGCCGACACGACGGGCTGGACTCCTCTTCGACTGTGCGCCGAGAGCGGCCACGCCGAGATGGGTGAGTGGCTCCTTCACCAGGGCGCCGTCCCCGCAGAGGAGGATGCCAAGGCGGCCAAGCGGTCCGGATGCTCAGCGCTGTACAAGGTGCTCAAGAGGGCGCGCAAGGCTCAGCCGACCGGAGGGGGCAGCAGCTCAACATCAAAGGCCAAGGCGGCCGCCTCGCCAGAGGGAGCAGGCAGCAGCGCCACTCGAAACGGGGAGGGCGCGTGAAGAGATGTTTAAGAGATGTTTGCGGTCTTTGCTGTCTTGACTCTTGCGGTGTCTCGCGTCGGGGGTGTTCTGACGTACGCAGGGTTCTCCGGTCTCCGGCAACGTATTAAGAACGTATTAACATCGTCCGATTTCAGCATTTCACTCGTCCGCGGTTACCGTACCGGCCTACCCGGTCAATGACCGGACGGGGGGGAGAGCGAGTAGCGCTCGTCGTTCCGTTCGGTTGCCAACCGGAACCGTCGCGTTTTGAAGCGGCAAGCGCTGTGTACGACTGCTTGTGCTGAATGAATCCCACAGCAAAATGGGCACGAGTCCGAGAGCAGCGACTCGAGCAGTCACTCTCCCCGGGGCCCCGTTCGGGACGGCCCTGCTCGGGACATCAGCCGAACATGTTGATGAGGCCGACAGCATAGAAGAAGCAGGACATGAAGGGAGCCAAGTAGAGCGCCCCGGCCGTGGCCAGATGGTCGCGATCGTGGAAAGCAACAGTTGTAGTGCCCGGAATGACGGCACGACAAAAGCCGCCCGTGCAGAAGGGCGCATAGAGCGCCTCCATGAAATGCACGTTGGCATACTGCGCCGCGAAGGCCGTGAAGTTCGCAACGATCATCTCGTGGCGCGACTGGGAAGAGCCACGAAGCTGGTAATTCTCGTGGTATTCCCAGTTGAGGATCTGGGTCGGGTCGGTACGGCATGGGCTGCTGTCTGCGATCGCACCCGGCGTATTGTTCAAATGGAGCATGCAAGCCGTGCCGGAGCTACCCAGGTACGGCACGTCGTCGGTCACGACGAGCGAAGCGCCACGTGGCGCGAGTATCTCGTGGTTGAGTTGCGTGAGGAAGGCAACCTGCCGGGCGAGGCCACCCTCTCGGGGAACGCCCCAGAAGTACCGGAACGAGGCGGTGACGACCATCACGACATCGCCTGGCTGCACGGTGGCATTCAGCATAGCCTGCACCTCCATCACAGTCCTATTACAGTTCGTAAAGGCGGCCCAGCTGCGCATGGGTGCCGGCGGCTCGGTGAAAAAGGAGCTCGGATTGAAGCCGCAGCCAGCCCCGCAGGTCGTCTGTACGACGGTAAATGAGCGCTGAAAGGCGGCCTTCACGCCGAACATCAACACCGTTGCGTGGGAGTCGCCGAGGACGTAGAGGCGACGGCTCGGCCCTCCTGGCTGGATCTGTGATCGGTCGAGGCACGTGGAAGGGCTGCTCTTGAGGCTGGCCTGTACGATTGCGCTGCTCGCATGCAAGCAGTCGCCTTCCATGGTGTTCTGCGTAAGGTGGTGGGCGGAGCAGGCGTCTGGGTACATGCCGATGTCGAACCACTCCGTGCTGCCGTTCACCTCGGCATCAGCCGACGAAACGACCGGTACGAAGCACGGCGGGAGCGACTCGTTCGTGCCAGGCGGGGTGTCTGGCTGTGCGCCCGCTGGCCGATACGTCGGGCAGCAGTTGTTGGCGGGGAGGCTCTGTGAGGCGTTCCCGCACGAGCGACACCAGCAGCCACGGTAGGGAACGTAGGAGTCGCGTAGCCGCTGGTTGAGCCCGTTGGATGCTGAGGCATGGTAGACGACCTGCTGGTTCGGAGTGCTGCAGGCGCGCAGGCCGGGAGCGAGGCTGGGGGCGAGGCTGGGGGCGAGGCTGGGGGCGAGGCTGGGGGCGAGGCTGCGAGGGTCGGAGGATGAATCACCAAGCCACCCGGGGGTATTACCGGTCCAGAGGTGCCCCGAGGTGGCCTGCAGCGTCGCTAGCAGTACAGCCACGAGCGCTGTGATGGACAGCCACGCCATGAAGACCCTGCCGGGCGTCTTGGGCCGCCATGCCCTTGCGTACGACTCGATCGAGTGGTAGGTTCCCATGGCGAGCGCCAAGGAGAGGACGCACGCCCCGAAGCGGCTGCCGTCGGAAGCGAGCCCAAGCGCGGTCCAGCGGAAGAAGACGAAGACGGGCCAGTGCCACAGGTAGAGAGGATAAGAGAGCCTCCCGATGTACACAAAGGGACGAAGGCTCAAGAGCCAGTTGCCATACGGCGCGCGGAAGGAGATGACTATTCCCCTGCCGCCCCTGCCGCCCCTGCCGCCCCTGCCGCCCCTGCCGCCCCTGCCGCCGCTGCCGCCGCTGCCGCCCCTGCCGCCGCTGCCGCCGCCGCCGCCGCCACCGCCGCCGCGGCTGGCATCGTCGCCGCGGCCTCCGTCGGCCTCCGCCTCGGAGGCGGCCGCCACGCTGACCGCCGCCTCAACTGCCTCCTCTGGCTCGGCCGTCGCCTCCACGGCCGCCGTCGCCGTCTCCGCTGACACTGTCACGGCAATGTCGACGCCGATGGAGGTGGCCGATTCCCGAATGGAATGGGCGGCACCGACGGCGAGGAACGCCAAAGTGCCCACGGCAGCTGGGAGCGACCAAGGCAGTGGGAAGTTGGGCGACGGTTCGGTGTAGCGTAGCGCCCAACAGAAGCAGCCCATCGCCGTCATGTCCAGCACGAGGACGAAGGCCGTGTGCCCAAGACAGCGCTCAAAGGTGCGCGGGGCGGAGATGGTCTGGAGGTCGAGCAGCAAGGCACCGGACGAGAGCTGCCAAAAGCGCGAGGGCATCATGTAGAAGGCAAACCGCGACGCGAGCGACGAGGGGTCCCTGTCGCGCGAGGTGTACCATGAGATCCCTAGCGAGACGGCGCACAGGGCGGAGACGAGCAGAAGCCAGCGCGGCCGCTCAGGCGACATCAAGCACACCCGCTGGCCGTACGCCAAGAAGAGAATCACGGGGAAGACGACGTAAAACTGCTCCTCGACTCCAAGCGACCATGTATGCAAGAAAGGGTTGCAATGAGAGTCGTGGCTCCACGGTGCCTCGCCCACACCCACGCCCAGCTGGCGAGCAAGGTCAACTGCAAGGGCGCTCGAGAGGCACTCGGGCCTCGGCCCATCGGCTTCGCTCACTGCGGTGAGCCGCCGCCTGGTGCAAAAGTAGTTGGTGCAAACGGGCCACGGCGGCGGCGGCGGTGTCACCAGAGGGAACGCGCCATTCTCACCCGACGCGTTGAACAAGGCCGGCGCAGTAGCCCGGTCCTCGTGCGTGCCAAAGCAGTAGTACACGTTGGCACCACCGGCCAGGGCAACCAGGCCGGAGGTGTAGTACTCGTCCAGTGAGGGCACGTACGGCGGCACTAGCATCGCGAGCAGGAAGGCGGTCACGAACACGACGACGCTCAGGGCGGGAGCGAGCCGCTTCGCGCGCCGTGCAAAGAAACCCGCAAAGTACTCCGAGGCCGTCATGCTGGGCTTGCGAAGCAACGAGGCGGCGACCACGTAGCCACTGATGACGAAGAAGATGTCCACACCGACAAAGCCTCCGGGCAGATACTTGCTGTCCAGGTGATACACGATCACAGCGCCGACCGCGAGCGCACGCAGCCCGTCGATGTCCGGCCGGTAGAACGCATCGCTCGATGGCAGGGGCACTCTTTCAGGCACGACGGGCTCTCCTGTGGGCGCGTCCTTCCCCGTCTTGGTTGCCAAGCCAGGCGTGACGACGAGCGTTGGGTCGACTGTGCTCGGAAGCGCGCGGTTGTGCTGCAGCTCCTTTGCGGAAATATCTTCCATCTGGCTGCCCATGATGCCCTCCGCGAGCACGATCCCCATCAACTCCACCTGCTTGCCGTACCCTGCTTTGCCTTCCTACACCCTGTCTACCAGGAAGGTCTGATCATTCCGTGAAAGACTAACGGAAACCTCTTTGATCACACTGACCAAGCGCGTCAATAGCGCAGCGCACCGCGGTCAATACGCAGTGGAGTCGCCTCGATCCAGGCCTCGATCGCGACACGCACGAAACCTCCGTTCCGACGCAGCACACAACTTACAAGTTTGGGAGAGACACGGCCTGCGTTGTTAGCGGCCTCGTCACTCGCACTTGCCTCTGCAAGTGCCCCCATGTTTTCCCCATGTTCACACCACAGTGCGGTTGCACTTTTCCTTACACGCATTCGCGATTCGGCATTATTATTTGCTCGAGATACGAGAACGAAATTTCGCTCGCCGTGAACTCCTCCGTGAAGAGGCTGTGAAGTATCTCTAAAAGTTTCTCACATTAGTGCACAGGCCTGGGGAGTGGCCGTCTTCTCTTACGCGGCGGGCGCCACGGTGGGCGCATCACCTTCCGCGGTGGCCATGGGCGGCGGCGGCGGCGCGGCGGCAGCTCGAGCAGGAGCAGCAGCAGCGCCATCAGGCTTGGCGTAGAATTCCTGCACCGCCGCGCGCGTGCGTTCGATGGCCTGGACCTTCTCCGCGTCGCGCCGCGCCATCTCCACATGGCGGCGCGTGAACTTGTCGATGGCGCTCATCTCGGCGCCAAACCATCCGCCAAGCCCATCCGGCTGCGCGGACTTAAGGGGACGAGCGGAGGCGAGGGCGACGCCGGCTGCGGACTCGCTGGGCACGCCTGCCTCGGTGGCAGAACCGTCGTCCACGTCGCCCGCGTCGACGGCGGCGGCAGCGGCGGCGGCGGCGGCGGCGGCATCCTCGGCCAGCTCCTCGGGCGGTTGGAAGGCCTGGTACTCCTCCGCTGTCCGACCCCCTGCGAGCTTCTTGGCGAAGAGCACGTCCGCCGTGCGCAGAAGCCGATGCAGCCTGCCCTTGCCTTCGCGCCCATGCAGCTTGAGGAAGCCGTGCCTCTTGCGCAGGTACGCGAGCGAATAGGTGAGCGACTGTGGGAAGACTTCTAGCTCAGACACTGAGCGCTTCCACACGGTTGTGAGGAAGGCATGCTTCGCCTGCAGCGTCGGCAGCGAGCTCCCCAGCACCCGCGGGTTGCGCTCGATCACGTGCTCCACGCTCGTCAGGCCAACCGACTTGAGCCACGCTACCTTGGGCTTCAGGTCGGCCTCGAGGTCGCGCGCGAGCAGCGCGGGCCAGCGCGCGAGCATCTTGGCGAGCCGGTGGCGCGGGACCGCGCACTCTTCCACCAGGTAATTCACCGTCGCCTCGAGGCGCGCCTTCCGCCCAGCGCCGAAGACTGCATTCGGCAGCTCGTTGAGCACTTTGCCGAGGTCCAGGCCCTCGATCGAGCGCAGGTACTCAATCGACGGGCGCATGTCGGCCTCGACGTCGAGGATCGCAAAGCGGGGGCAGTTCTCGACGAAACGGCCCGTCTGGCGCACGCCGAGCGCGCGCAGGATCGCCACCTTGCGGTGCAGGTCGTCGTTCACGTCGCAGCTGAGCACCTGCGGGCACCGGCCGACGATCGGCCCGATGTCTGCGATGCCGAGCGAGAGCAGGTAGTCGATGTGCGGCGCGGAGGCACGCGGGTCCCGCTCGAGCAGCTGCGGGTCTCGCTGCACGGCGCTGGCCAAATTAGGCACGCCAAGCACCTTGAGGAAGCACAACTGCCGCTCGACGGCGGCTGCGTTGGCAGATGGCGCGGCGGCCGTCGGCGGCAGCCCGTACTTCTCGAGCACGCTCGTGATCGAGGAGGCCGGTGCTGCCGAAGCGGCGGAGAGGCCGCGCCGCCGGAGCAAGAGCCCGCCTCGGGACGACCGTTGCAGCAGCCGCAGCGCGACTGAGGTCAACGCCATAGCCACGCGACGCGGACGTGAATGCTGAACTGTGAAAGGAATCATGTACTACGGGCGTCCCGCGCCTCGATCCCGCGCCGGGGTGGCGCTCCCGCCGGGGGGCGGTCCCCCGTTTGCCGTTACACTGACCGCGTGCGTCGTTTTTCCAAGAGCAAAAAACGGCAAGGAAATTGGAGGAATACACACGCGGGTCGTAGCGTCCACATGAGACATGTTCAACACTTCAAGTACTAGCTGGCAGCATGGTCACTTGGTCAGGCTGCCATCCATGAACTGCATACCCTGCCTCCGCTGGGCCGCGATACACCAATCATGCTGTCCCATGAACGTCGCCTCCGACGGCCGAAAGAACGAGATCGCTTGGCTTCCGACGTCTTCGCCCGTTGAGTTGCCGACCGGCCGCGCTGCACTGTGTGCTGCACCTCGCACGCCTGCACGCGGGCACACGCGCCACCAGCCCCGCCGATGGTCCAAGAATTGGAAGGCGCCGAGCAGCCGTGCAAACGTGGAGCCCGGCCATCCCGCAAACCATCGCGCGCGACGGCAGAGCTCCAAGTCGATGAGAGCGTCGCGTGTGTATGAGGAGGACGAGTCTCGCTGAGGGTCCCCTGTGCCCTGGGCGCGTGATTTGGCCTCTCGCCCCGTGCGCACAAGCAACGCGCCCCACGGCGCTCGACGCAAGAGCCTCTCGTCATCTGCGGCACTGATGTCTGTGCCAACCGCAACGAAGACCATCGGCGTCGCGCGCAGAGCGACGGGCGCGAGAGGCGGCAGGTAATCGTCGAGCCGTGGAGGCCGTCCGGCGTAGTTGAAGGCCTGCGATTTGATCATATCCGCCTCGATGCGTGCATGCATGCACCCATATGCCGGCAGCTCGGGGTGCTGAAGCTCTTCATCGGTACTTGGGGCGTCGTCAGGGCCGTCGTCCTGGGGCCCGCGGCTAACGACCCTGTCACCTGCACCGCCGATACCTTTGCTGCTACTGCTGCTGCTGTACTTGCTCCTGCTCCCCCAACTTCCGGTGCTTCCGGTGCTGCCGCTTGTGCTGTTGCTGCCGCTGCTGCTGCCGCCGCCGCGATTGCTGCTGCTGGCTGGCACCAGCCCGCCGACGCGTGTGCTGGGCCGGAGGTGGAGCGTCCGCTCAGCTTGGCGGACGCTCTCTCGCACCGCCCGGGCGACCTGCAGGCCCCGGTACACGCTCGCCTCGAGGGCCCTCAGCCGCGCCGCCTCCGGAGCGCTGACATTGGCTCTTAGGAAGAGGATTCGCTGCAACGCCTTGTACGCCCGCCACCCGAGGAGCGCGTCGCCCTGCAGCACGTTCACAACCATAGCCGCGCCCGCACTACCGGTCACGTTTCTGCATGACCATCCACACCGCACCACAGTGGTGCCGATGCCGGACGTGCTGGTGCCAGTGCTCGTGGCAACGGTCGCGTTCGCAGAAGCGCGCCTGTTGCGCCCCCTCGCGGCATTTGAAGCCGCACGCATCTGCCCATACGAGTCCCTCGTGATCGCACTCACGTTGGCGGCTCGGAGGGCCTCGATCAAGGGCTCCACCTCGAAGAGCGTTGCAAACGGGAGCTGCGTGCCATGGTGATCGTGCGATTCAAAATCGGGCAAAACGAGCGTCGCATCAAAGAGATGAGCGCAAAGAGCATAGCCAACGAGCGCGAAGAGCTGGTTGACGAGCCCCGATTCAGGCCCACTCGACAGCGGACGCGGATGCAGCACCGGCCGGACGCGCTGCCTCCCGAAACGCTTTGCAAGCTGCCCAGTCTTGTATTCCCAGATGTGTATCTCGAGCAGCTGCTGCGGCCGACCGTCGCGTGGGAACGCGTGGAGCAGCGTCGACAAGAGCGGATGCGCGGGCATACGCAATCGGACTCAAGAGCGACTCGACGCACAAATTCTCTCCCGAGTTTCCAAAAAGATTGCCGTTGGTAGGGAAACTCACAGCACGGAAACCCATCCGTGCATGCAGATTTTGGGTCTCAGTGTGCCCTTCCAGGATCCAGGAAGAAACACACGCGTAAACATAATCTGGATCTTCCACACGATTTTCAGCTCTCTAAGACCTCGCTTTTGTGCAGGGGGTGGCTCGGCTGTAAAGGTACGTATGGGCGAATTCATGGTGGTCCAAGGAGACTGCCCTGCCGTCGGCGTCGTGCGTATGCTCGCCAGAGCCACGTGCTGCGTGCCCTCCACCTCCTCGGGCGAGAGCGTCGCTCCCCTAGACAGCGATGCCCGAGCGCGTCTTGATCTCCGGCGGCAGATCGTCAAAGTACGGATGCTTGAGCGCGTTTTTGGCGGTTATCCGCTTGGCGGGGTCGTATTGCAGCATCTCTGTTATCAAGGCGAGGCCGCTCGCATCGAGCTTTGGGCAGAGGACATCGAGAGAGAGCCTCGGCTGGGGGTTTTGGCCCCATTCGGCCTTGAATTCGGGTAGCTCGACCACAGTGGGCCACTCGACCTCGTTGGGAGTGCCGAGGATCTGATGAGGGAGGCGCTCGGCGGCACTCAGCGAGGCATGCAGGGGACGCACTCAGAGGCAGCCAGGAATGCGGTCTCTCCGAGAGAGAGGGCGAGGGCTAGGGCGAGGCCTCAATGTCCTCGGGCTCGATGTCCTCGCCAACGGACCTTAAAGATACGCAGCAGCTGATCCTGGTCCGAGGTGCCGGGGAAGAGCGGCCGGCCCGAGGACATCTCGCCGAAGATGCACCCGACGCTCCAGATGTCCACAGGCGTCGAGTACTTGCGTGAGCCCATGAGCACGTCGGGGGCGCGGTACCAGAGGGTCACCACCTCGTGCGTGTACGAGCGAACCGGGATCCCGAAGGCACGCGCGAGCCCAAAGTCGGCAAGCTTGAGCTCGCCGTCCTTATTCACGAGCAAATTCTGCGGTTTTAGGTCGCGGTGCAGCACTCGCCTGTCGTGGCAGAACGCCACCCCCGCGAGCAGCTGAAACAAGTTGGACTTGATCGATAGCTCTGACATGCCGTCCGTCGCGGCGTCCAAATGCTTCTTCAAGTCCTCATCGCAGAACTCGAAGACGAGCGTCAGCTTCTTCTCCGTGTGGATCACGTCGTGAAGCCTGTGGGCGCAGACACGAGACGCGCGCGGCGCCTCAGACGCAGTCGAGCCAGGCGCACGCAGAGAGCCTCCGAGGAGTCCAGCGGCTGCCAGCGCCGCGAGCGCCCATCAGGCAGGTGCGTACCTGACGATGTTGGGGTGCTGCAACTCTTTTAGGATGCTGATCTCGCGAATCGCCGTACTCGGGATGCCCTCATCCTCTGCCTCTAACCGGATCTTCTTGAGGGCAACATGACCACCCGTCAGCCGGTTCCTCGCCTTGTAGACGACGCCATAGGTGCCCTCGCCAATCTTCTCGATCTTCTGGTACTTCTCCATGGGTGCTGGCGTGCAGCTGCTCAGCGCTGGCGACGAAACTGACCCGCTGCCCGGCCGTGGCCACGTCCGTCAGAACGACCGCGCGCCCCGTACAATACAGAGGCACTCGCGCTGTCCACTTTGTGAACGAGGCACGTTTCGTCATTTTTGAAAACTTGTCACCGGGACGATCGTCACGTTTCCAGGATTTTACTCTGTCTCGTAGCACACGTGACACGAAACAAGTAAGCAAGAAGAAAGCAGCAGATTAGTCGAACCACCAAGTAAGCTTGACGCTACATGAGCGTCTACGAGACGACAGTCTATCTTTAACATTACATGTAACACAACACCTCGTGCCCACGTGCAGTCGCGGTTGTTGAGTTGCCAACTGTTTCGTCATTTCGTCGGTCGTACATGAAGGCCGACGATTTCTTCGATTACTTGCCGCTCCCGGAGCGGCGTGAGCAGCGCACGCCGCGCTTGTGGCCACGCTTGATAGCATGCTTGTCGGTGGCCACACTGCTCACGTTCAGCTTAGCGTATCATAGCGGACACTGGCCGGTGCGTGCTCACCAGTCACAGACGGACGGCGGCTTTTCCATAGACCTGCGAGCGGCATATCCGCCACGAGACGCGCACGCGCTCCCGTACTCGCCATTGGCGCCGAATCCAAAGTTCTTGCGGTGGACCAATTTCAGCCAGCCGAAGAACATCACTCCGTCAGGACCCTGGTACGTTGAGGCCGTTGGCGAACTGACGGTGCCTCTCGTGCATGGCGACGACGAGTCGCCACGCTTGACACTGCAAGTGGTGCTTCGCCGCTTTGCCGCCGCCGGTTCGACAGACGTCTCCATGGAGGGCCGCGCGTCGCATGGGGTCATTCTCGGTCACTGCGGCGGGCCCGGCTCAGGCGCCTCATGTGGCACCTGGCTCGCGTCGAACTATGTGGTGGAGCACACGCCGAATGGGACGGCCCGGGCTCTCGGGTTTGACGTCGTCGGCATCACGCAGCGCGGCGCCTCGCCCAATACACCCGGCGCGACTTGCAGCGCCATCACTGGATCCGAGCCGACTCTGCCCCCAAGATCGGAGATGTCGGAGGTGGTAGCGGAGGCGCCCACTATCGCAGAGATCAGCCACAGCTGCCCATGCGCGTACGTCGAAGGGGCGCCGGCAGGGTACATGTGGAAGGACATCGACACGGGAAACGAGAGCGACGTCCTTCGCGTGTGGACGACGGCGCAAGAGACCGCCGACCGGTGCTACAACGCGTCGTACTGGCAGCTGACCGGTCCCACCGGCAAGACGTACCATTTTCTGGAGCACATGGGCACGCAGGCGCTGGCATATGATTTGGAGCTGCTCCGACGGGCTCTGGGAGAGACGCAGTGGAGCTTCTACGGCGCGTCGTATGGCACCGCAGTGGCCGCTGTGTACGCGAGCGCATTCCCTGAGAGAGTGAGCAAGATCGTGCTTGATGGCAATGCGGTGCCCATGCCCAACCTCGAATGGTGGGGCGCTATTTGGGGCAACACGGTCGCGGTGGTGATCGATCGGATGCTCGAAAACTGCCGTCAGCAGCCGGCCTGCGTGCTCAAGGACCCGTTTGCAGCGTATAGGTCCGTGCTCGCTGCGCTGCACAGCAAGCAGCTCCTCAGCCCTCCGTGCGCGAACGGCGCACGGCTGGCGCTGAATAGCGGCCTCGTGGTAGGCTACATGCACGAGATGGCGAGGGGCCGTGGCAACGGCTGGATGGAGGGTGTGCGCACGGTCGCACTGCTCGCCGACGCGGATGCGCGCAGGCAAGAGATCGGTATCGTACGCGTCCTCGATCGAATGTGCCGAGTGCGGAGCAGCATCACCTGGCGCCTGTACGGCCGATGCATCGACGACGTGATGGTGGGCGTGGATACCGACCCTATCATGGGCACGGGCGTGTTTGGACTTGACGTGGCCGGGCGGCTGAGCGTCCCCCGCGGCGTACAGCTCTGGCGCTCGACGAAGCTGCTCCATGGCAGCGACGTGACAGGCCACATGCTCGGTTACATTTCGTCCGTGGCCACGTGGCGTGCCCTGCCCACACCCGTCGCTCCATTTGGGTCCGCTAGTGTGGCGCCGCTGGTCCTTGGCAACTTGTTCGACCAGGCGACGAGCTACTACCGCTCGCAGACGATGGCGGCGGCCTTCCCTCGAAGCAGCATGCTCACCTACCAGGGGGTCGGCCACTGCCTCGACTTCCCCACAGACCCCGCGAACACGGACCGCATCGGCACGGGCGAGTGCACCGAGCTCGTGATCGAGTACTTACGCACGGGCGTGCTGCCCGTGAATGGCTACACCTGCCGCCAGCAGCGGCCTGTGCCGGTTCCGACGAGCCTCGACGTTGAGCTGCCGCAGAGCCTTCGGCCTCACAGGCTTTGGGATTGGGGCGCTCATTAGGAGCGCGTATCCTGCGGAGCATCGAGCTTGAGACTTCCGATGCGATGAGCGATCGGATGTTGGCGGGCTAGCTGACATGGAGGCGGTGTGAGGAAAATGGCGCGGTCGAGAGCGGAGAGGAAGCACGATCCCCGGCATGTTCAGTTTTATCGCGGATCGCACGCGACCGGCGCGCGATCCGATCCGGGGCGGCCGCTTACGTGGTGCACGTGCGGTGGGCCGGGCGGGTCGAATTTGTACTAGAAGCAGCGCTCCCTGCCGCGACCGTGCGCCGCGTCGGCACACGGCCGAAGGGCATGCTTGCCGAAGGGTCGCCGGCGGTACAGCGGTGGAGAGAGCTATCGTGGAGGAAAACGCCACGCGACGCCCGACTACGCCCGACGCGGTCCGATCGGCTCCCATATTTAATAGAACAATATATAGGTATCGAATACGGGCGGTGCGTCGTTACCTGAGCCAACCCGACAGCATGCTGCTGCCAGCTTTCGGCTTCTCACCACGCGCCCCACTCTTTCTCCGCCCCGTTCGGCCTCGGTCCGTCCAAGTCCGCGGCCCCTGAAACGGCCCCTGGTGCCGCCTTTCCCTTGGATCCGGGCAGCACGTAGTACCACGAGCGCGCGCGATCGTCCACCTCGACACCGAGCTGCCAGAGCTCTTCCTGCAGCACGTCCGCCTCGCCGAACTCGCGCGCCTTCTTCTTGGCGAGCCTCGTGGCGAGCAGCCGATGAATCTGTGCTTCGGTCTCCGGCGCGATGGGCGCCACGTCACCCGGCTCGCGCATATAGTCGTGGCCGGCGTCAGCATCGGGCTGCGCTCGGCGGCCGTACCCGCCGCCTTCGCCATACGCGCCGTCGTGAGCGCTCCCCACGACGCGCCACGTGTACTCGCTGTCGACCAGTACGACGCCATGCACCTCAAGAAGCTCCGAGAGCAACGCGTCCGCCCGCCGGTAATTTTGCTCCTTACGCGCGGCGGTGCGCTCATCGATCAGGCTGAGGACCGCCGCCTCGTCCACCGCCGCCTTCGCCGGGCCGGCGCGCACCCACCGACGCGCAAAGGACAGACCGTCCGCTCGCCACTCCTTGGTACCTGATGAGGGAGGCAATCAAAGGCAATCAGAGGCCATCAGAGAGGCCATCAGAGGCACTCACAGACGCATCATTCTAATCGTGTTGCGTATACCGTCGTTGACGGTGACACCGTGATCTCGCTCGAGCTGCGCGAGAAGCGCGTCGGCTTCGTCAAAGTCCTTGGCGAGCTTCGCCTCGAGCCGTTCACGTAGCAGCTCGTGCACCGCCTCCAGCGACGCGGACCCCTCCTTCAAGCCCGTGCTTACGTCCGTCGGTGAGCGCGTGTAGTCATGCCCGTTCTCGTTGAGCTGGCGGGCAGTCGACTTCGTACGAGGGCGGCCGTCGCGGGAGTATGGCACGCGCTCCTCGTACGACGGCTGTGCGCGCACCGAGCGTGCCGCACTCCGCTGCGTATCGCGATAAAAGTTGTTGCGCCGCGCAGATGAGTCTGCCTCATTGTACTCGTTGCGCGGCGGCGGAGCCCCACTCGTCGACCACAAGCGATCCCGATCCCAGATCTGGACGCCCAGCTGCACAATCTCGTCGCGGATCTCATCTGCCTCTTCAAACCGACGCTCTCGGCGCATGGACTCCCGCTCGCTCAGCAACTGCTCGACCAGTACCTCGTCGACGCGCCCGCCGTCGTTCTCCGCGCGGGCGTAGCCACTGCCCCTGCCACGGGCAGGGCCGCCCCCTCGGCCTCGGCCGTAGTCGCCAACTGCACCACGGTCGTCATTGCCGCGTCCTCCACGGCCATTGTCGCCGCCCGGACGGCCGTAATCGCCTCCTCTTCCTCGGCCGTAGCCGCCGGTTGCACCGCGATTGTAGCCTCCGAATGCACCACGGCTGTCATCGCCGCCTCTTCCTCGGCCGTAGCTGCTGCCGCCGCCTGAACCACGGCCTCGACCGCCTCCACGGCTATCTCTTTGGTCGTCTCCGCTGACCCAACTGGGGTCGTAGCGCATCAAAAGCGTCGCGGAGTTGGACTGCCGCGGACGCAGTGGGGTCACGGCAGATGAACGCAGCGATTGAGTGGTGTCCAGCAGGCACCAGCAAGTCAGGAGCATTGAGCGACGAGGCATCCTCTGAAGGCGTGTTGATCTCCTTGATGACACCGAAAAACTTCTCCGAAAACAGGTCTCGGAAAGTGTCGAGGCCTCGCTGAACATTTCAGGCTGTTCACACTTGCTCACGAAACTCATTGGCGGGGTAGCCGTGAGCCGTGTCATCATTTCCTGCCGCGAGATGCCGCGACTGCTACGGATCGTCGTGAGTCTCACGCTGCTGGCCCTCGCCAGTGCCCGTGCCTCGATAGGTGGCTCCATGGGCGGCCGCAGCCTCGAGGACGGGTCCGGATCACACATGATTCCCGAGGCGACGTCATGGAACGAGGGCACCATCCGGCCGCCAGCCTCAGAGGTGCCCACGGCCTCGCCGCGTGGCTTCGCCGTGCGCAAGCGGCCGTGGGATGAGGCCACGACGGCCGCGACCTTGTTTGGCGACGCCGACTCCTTCGGCGGAGCCCACGGCAGCGGCGGCGCCGGCCGTATGGCCCGCAGCGGCAGCTGCATGGCCGCCGCTGCGGGCATCTCGATGGCCTTCATCGAGACGGAGGCGAGCGCGGCGGATCTCGAGGAGGGGCGGCAAAATGTGTACGTGCACGTGCACGTGCATGCTGCGGAGACGCCCGCCTCGCTGCGCGCTCAGATCGCTGCCGTCCGCGAGAGCACGCGGGAGATCGAGGCCGAGGCGCAGCGTATTGAGGAGGAGGAAGCGGCGGCGATCGAGGCAGGGCAGCACGCGCAGAGGCAGGCGGCGGCAGCATACGCGGCATCCGAGCGCGCCGCACGCGCCGCACGTGCGGCGTCTGTGAAAGGGCCTGTGAAAGGGCCCAAGATGCGACCGGGAGCGACAGAGGTGACGGCAGAGGCGACAGAGGTGACGGCAGAGGCGGCGGCGGCGGCGGCAGTGACGGCGGCGGTGGAGGAGGCGACGGCGGCGGAGGCGACGGCGGCGGAGGAGTCGAGGACGGCGGCGGCGGCGGAGGCGACGGCGGCGGAGGCGACGGCGGCGGAGGCGGCGGCGGAGGCGGCGGCGGAGGCGGCGGCGGAGGCGGCGGAGGCGACGGCGGCGGCAGAGGAGGAGGCGACGGCGGCTGAGGCGACGGTGGCGGAGGCGGCGGCCGTGGAGGCGGAGGAGGCGTCGGCGGCCGTGGAGGCGACGGCCGAGGCAGAGGAGGCGGCCGATGCGGCGATCAGCGTGGCGGCCGCCTCCGAGGCGGAGGCCGACGGAGGCCGCGGCGACGATGCCAGCCGCGGCGGCGGTGGCGGCGGCAGCGGCGGCAGCGGCAGCGATGACGGCAGCGGCGGTGGCTCCGATGACGACGATAGCTCCTCTGCTGAGGGCCACGCGGCGCACGCGGCGCACGGTGCGCTGCTCGCGCGCGTCGCTGAGCTGCGCGTCGCCGCCAAGGGCGCGCGCCGTGTCGAGCGCTGGGCGGACGCGCTCGCGGGCTATGCAGAGGCGTGCTCGCTTCTCGAAGGAGGCGCCGTCGTGGGCACCGTCGCCACCGTCGACGGCGCGCAGGCCGAGGCGACGAGCGCGAGCATGGCGGCGCCGAGCGCGGCGGCAGCCAAGGAGGGCTCTCCTGTGTCGCGCCGCATCGCCGCCGAGCTGCAAGCCTGTCGGCTGAGTGGCGCGCTCTGTGCGTACCAGCTTGAGCAGTGGACCGAGGTGATCCGGCTGTGCAGCGCGGCGCTCCGAGTCAACCCCTCGTGTGCCGCCGCGCTGTATCGGCGCGGTCTAGCTCTGCAGGCTGACGGTCAGGTGGAGGCTGCGGCATGGGACCTGCAGCAGGCCGCGCGCCTTCAGCCGAACAATGCGAAGCACAAGGCCGCCGCCGCGCGCGCCGAGGCCGCCGCCGCCGCCGCGCGCCCGCTGATGCGCCGCGGCAGCCTTGGCGCTCATCACGGCGCGGGCGCGGCGTCCGGCGCGGGCGGCTCCTCGATCGACGAGATGATGCAGCAGATGATGTCCTCGCTCGGCGGAAGCGGAGGCGCCGTCCCGGGCGGTGCGGGCGGCCTGGGCGCAGGCGGTCTGGGTGCGCTCCTCGGCGGACTCGGCGCCGTCTCGGGCGCGGGCGGCGCGGCGGGCGCGGGCGGCTTGATGTCGCTGCTCGGCAGCGGCCTCAGCGGCGCCGCAGCGGGCGGTGCCGCCTCCGAGGATGGCCCATCCCCTCTCGAGGCGCTGCTACGCTCGCCGTTGCTCTCAGCCTCGGGGCTGGGCGGCAAGGGCACCTCACGCATGATGGGGCTGCTCGCGCGCGCCCTCATGGCCCAGCGGGTCGCGAAGCGCCTCTACAGGCGCCTCAAGCCTTTTCTCCCTTTCCTTTTCTGGTTTGCAGTGCTGCTCCCTGTGCTGATCACCTTCCGGCAGCAGCTGGTGCAGCTGGCTCCGTGGAAGTGGGTCACGCAGTACGTGCCCGCCGGCCTCCTTCCCGCCAGCCACCTCGGTGGCTCACGATAAGGGCTCGACAACCACGCACGACTACCACGCATAGTCGGGCTCGACTACCTCGGTGGCCCACGATAAGGGCGCCGGCGGCCGCGGCGGCTCGCCACGACTGGCGACGAAGCTGGAAGCACCGGGGGGGGCATCGGGCATTGCGGGCCGCACAGCGCATCGCATAATAACGGCACTCTCTGTGCACTGTGCTTGTGGCCTGCTTACGCTCTTCTTACGCTCGGGCAGGCCTGTGGCCGTGCGAACAAAGAGGCCTGGTGCGTTGTATGCGTAGGGGTCAACCGGCGTAACGAGGAGTAGTTCTAAGAGAGTTCGCAACTCCGGTCTCCGCGATCGTCCACGTATACGATACCCAATACCCCCCGCAGCCGCACGCTACCGCGCGACCCCCGCGCGACCGCGCGACCCCCGCGCGATCGACCTTCGACGCGAATCGCGATGAGAACATGAGTTACGCGCGTGCACCATGGGGCGACCATCAAAAGGGCTATTTATAATCTGGATCGTGCACACCGCGTCCTCATGTACGACCCAGGGATTTCAAACTGAGTGCCGCATCGGGTGCTCGGGTCTCGCGGGACGCGCCGACGACCGACACGCGGGGAACCGAGTCACGCGGCGCGGAACATTGACAGATGCACTGAAGATGTCTAACGTCCCCCGGGACTCGCAAAGGCCAAAGTGGTCTGCTCGAGTGGTCCGCGTACCGTCTCGCGGGTTTGCCCTCTCGCCTCTGGCACTGCCCAAAGCCCAACCGAATCGCCGGGGGGCGACGCGCCCCGACGTAGCATGTACATGTCTAGCATGCATCCCACGCACGGCACGTCGTTGTCGACGTCATGAGAGGACCCGTGGCCGTACAGGACGAGATGACTTGTGAAGGCCCCGTTCTTGGGACACCGAGCCGAAGCGCATCCCTATCGGCTCCCTCGATCTCCCTCGACCTCCCTCGATCGGCTGCCTAAGGTTACAATCACGCTGCGAGCCGTCCGCGCCAAACACTCGATGCCACCGCACACGCAAGAGCGAGCAACGTGCTGTGCCTGGCCCCACGCCCGGGGCCGATGGCCACACGCACGTGCACGCACCCACCATGCGAGCTCACACATGTGCCGCTCGTGCCTGAGCCTGTCTCATACCTCATAGTGCTTGGGCGACTTGGGGTTCTTGGACGACCTGTTGCTGTCTGTTGCCGCCAGCTTGGTCATGATTGCGGTCTGTGAACTCTTGAGGTTGTTGAGCTGCAGCTGGATGTCTTTGAGAGCCTCGGCGACGGCCCCGTCGCTACCCCCCACCCGATGGGAGTTTGCTCTGCTCGCCTCTCTCTGCTGGGCGGTATGGCGATCGAAGAGACTCTCGGCCTCTTTGTTTCTGAAGCTGCTGATGCCGGCCTGAGCCGTTCGCTGCTTCAGACGCTGCACGGTGCCGCTCGTCGCAGCGAACTGCGAGTCCCTCCTCGCCTTGTTGGCCGCGTAAGCTACCCAAAACTTTTGCATGATGAGCGCCGCACGCTTCTCGGGGTCATGAGACACACTGATAAGGATCCGATACGCAAGGGTGTAGAGGCGCGCCTTGCGATCGAGCTCGCCCACCACGAACGTATCGAGTTTGGAGGTTAGGTCGGGAAACTTCGCCATGGTCTCGTCGAGCACGTCGCTCGAGAGCGACCAGATCTCCGTCCAGCCGTTGGAAAGGACACTGCAGCCCCGCCGCTGGTGCGTGAGCGCTTCCTCCCCAAAGTACTGCCCCTGGTTCAGGCGGTAAAGCGTCTTGGTGTCGAGGCCAGCGGCGAGCACGTCGACAGTGCCCTTGCGCAGGAAATAAATGTCCTTCGAGATGTCGCCGCGCTTGTAGATCACGTCGAGGTTGACGTACGTGAGCGGCTTCAGCCGCGGGTAGACCCAGCGCTGGAACTCGACGCCGAGGAGCGCGAACAGCGGGAGGTGGCCCAGGCTGTCGCGCAGCAGGATGGTAGTCACCTCCTGCTGCAGCGCGGGCGTGAGCCCAGCGAGGATCTGCTCCTCGTCGAAGAGGCTCTTCTTGGAGTAGTAGTACTCGTAGTAGGTGCGCACGCGCGCGAAGAGCTTGCGCGGCATGTTGCGCGACGTCATCCACTCCTTGACGGCGTCCATGCGGTCCTGCTTGAGGGCCGACTCCCGATCCATCTGCATCATCATGGAGCCGATCGTCGACATCATGTAGCCGAACATCATCGTCGCGATGAGCATCGCAAACACGGTATAGTAGCGCTCCAACATGGTGACTGGCGTGATGTCGCCATAGCCGATGGTCGTGACCGTTGTGAGCGCCCAATAGACGGAGAAGGTGTACTGCTCATGAACGGGCCCATCGATGGCAGAGCCACCGTTGTATCTGGTGATCCAGGTCTCCTCCGAGCCACTCGCGGCAGAGGCCATGCCAACGTACCACCAGAAGCAGCCGAGTGTGTGCACCATGAACATCAGTCGCAAAACCATGCCCAGAATGCGGAAGACGTTGAGGCTAATTTCGAATCGGTCCTCGATCGCGGCGATGAACTTATCGAGCTTGAACAGGCGCAGCAGGCGCAGCAGGCGCAGCAGGCGCAAGAAGCGCAGCAGGCTAAGGTGGCTTGTATTTTCGAAGTACAGAGAAATCAACTCGACCGGCGTGGACGACGGCCCGTCGATCCAGAACCATCCTATGAGCAGAGAGCGCGGCGGTAGCATCAGCAACAAGCGTGATTACAAGCGTGATTAGGGCACGGGCGAGCGAGTGGGTGATGGCAGTGACGGCGGCTTGGCGCGCGAGGGCCGAAGGCCGAAGGCGCAACGGAAGGGAGAGAGGCTGCCGGAGCGGATGGCGCTGCACACCTGAAAAGTACCGCGACACGATGCGCTGGCGGCTGATGACCAATTTTTCCTCCTTGAAGTAGGCGGTGTTGAAGTTGAAGATAACATCGACGATGAAAATGAATGAGGCGACGACCTCAAGCGTCCACATGATTCCCTCCGCCTCTGCTGAGAAACAGATGCGGAACGGCACGACGATGGCAGAGTAGATGATGAGGAACATGATGAGAAAATCCCACCGTGTCTTCCACTCTGAGTTAGGGTTGATCACGCCATTCGTGTTTGCGAAATCCCACTCGTCCTCGAGCACATATTCGTGCTCCTCAAGCGGCATGTCGGAGAGCTTCTTTGCCGCCTTTTCGACGAAGGGGTCCCCGACGATACCTAAAGATTCGCGTTTCAGAAGGTCTTTTTCTGTCTTCGATGACCAATTTGGCAGCACCGACTTGCGCCCGTGCAAGCTCTCTTGTTGGCGCCTGGTGGGTGAGCCGGGCCGTTGTGGCGAGGTTGGAAGTGGGCTGTGGTGAGGCTGGAAGCATCGTGCCAGCGCCTGCTGCGCGTGTCCGATTGAGAGCTCCCAGTGATCTGACGCGGAGCCCTGTCGGTCAACGTCTGCCCGCACCCTCCGCGTCTCCTGCTGCTGTATGATGAGCTGTTTCTCGAGTTCGTCGATCTTCTGCAGCAGCCGCATATTTTCCGCGACCAGCATCTTTTCCGCTCGCGGCGAGCGCACCTCCATCAGCAATGGACGCACCCCTTGCATCCCCACCTGGCGAACTGGCGCTGGAGCGACGAAGTTTTTTCGCGTCGGTCGAGTCAAGTTCGAACTTTGAAAACTCCCAAGTAAAGTCACCACAACCACCTCCCCCTCCTCTCCCTCCACCCTCTCCCTCCTAACCTGACGATACAATTTACCCGTCGCCAGAACGCGATGCACCGCAATACAATTACAGTTACACCGTTCTGTGGAAACCAGGTTTTCACACGTTTCTGTGAACCAACTCTTGCACGTGCACGAGGCAAGGTGTCCAGCTCCCTCCGCAGCCGCGCGCTGCGGCGCGTCAGCGCGTGGGATTGCCTGCTGGCCTGAGCGGCTGTGCGTCTTCCACGCCACATGCTGAGCTCTCTTTGCCCGCCCTCCACGCGCAGGAGCCATGGTTCGTGTCTCTGTGCTCAACGACTGCCTGCGCAGCATCTTCAATGCTGAGAAGCGCGGCAAGCGCCAGGTGCTGGTGCGCCCCGCCTCCAAGGTGATCATTAAGTTCCTGCAGCAGATGATGAAGCACGGTGCGCATAGCCCCGCCATTGGACCTCCGCGCGAGCCAGACAGCAGCAAGCGGCCTCTGCGCCACCGCCGGTGCGGGCACGTGTGGAGAACCTCAGGGCGGCGTCAGAGCCGCGGAGCGGCTAGAGGCTTATCACGCCCTGACGGTGGCAAGTGTGTGCGGCGCCGGTGGGATTGCTGACGACGACCTTCAGAGTCGGCATGGGCAGCAAAGGCGCTGCTCCGTGGGATGCTTCCAGTGATGCCGATGGCTGCCAGTTGCTGACCAGCTGACCAATCGACCCGTCCGTCTTGGACTGACAGCCCCCTTTGGCCTCCGACGTCGCGCGCAGGCTACATTGGTGAGTTCGAGGTCGTCGATGACCACCGCAGCGGCAAGATCGTGATCGATCTTATCGGGCGCGTCAACAAGTGCGGTGTCATCTCGCCGCGCTTTGACGTAGGCGCCGGCGAGATGGAGCAGTGGGTCAACAACCTCCTGCCTGCGCGCCAGTTCGGGCACATCATCTTGACGACATCCTACGGCATCATGGACCACGAGGAGGCCAAACGGAAGCACACCGGTGGCAAGATCCTGGGCTTCTTCTATTAGAGAGAGCACTGTGGCCCCGGGGACGCTCCATTTCCCGAGAGGGGCGGCCGCAGAGGACCGTCCCCGCGTACGCTCATGTTGTATGGATGCGACTCGGTCTGTGGCGCACAAAGATTTAGCCTTCCATCTTTTGACATCTTAATTCGTCGTTCACACATCCGGACCGGAACGCTCCGACGACCGAGCGGCCTTGCGGATCGGCAATTTTCTCATCGTCGCGCTCGGCGGCGACGTGAGCCGTCCGATCCTCTCGCATGGAGTTTCCTGGAATCGCGCCGCCTGCCCTTGCGAGCTTGTGCGAGCACCACGTGGGCAGCGTGTGGCGCAGCATCGCAAGGGCCATCGCGGACTGCGTCGAGAAGACCAAGGAGCTCGACGAGCGCAAGACCACGCTGCTTCTCGAGCTAGCGACGGTGTCGGACGCGCTCGAAGACGTATCGTGCTGCCGTCAGCAGCTCGAGCAGTCGCGTGAGTCGATGCTTGACGAGATCTATGCGTGGATGGATGACGACAAGGCGCTCGCTCTCATTGAGCGCTTGGAAGCAACCCCGCCGCCGCCACCGCCGCCGCCGCCACCGCCGCCGCCGCCGCCGCCGCCGCCGCCACAGCCACCCACGCCACCCGAGGCAACCCTGCGTGGCGCGCCCTCGACAGCCACGAAGCCATCCAAGAGGACAAAGAAGGTGGCGGCTGCGGCCACAGCGGCGCCGGGTGGTCGAGCGTCCGAGACGGAGCGCGCCGCGCGTCGCGACGCCGCGCTGCCCGCGGAGGCTGCGGAGCGCGCTGCGTTGCTCGAGCGGCAGGTGCTAGTGCGAGGGCTGCCGCCGGGGCGCGTGGATGAGGCGGGGCTGATGCGGCTGCTCAATGCGCTCTTTGTCGCACTGCCGGCGTACGGACCAGTCTCAGCGAGTGCCATGGCGAGAGCGTTGTACACGACCCCCTCTCCCTCTGGCGACGCGTGCACACGCGTGCAGATCTATGCAGGGGGCACGTACGCATTTGCGACACTGCGTGATCGGGCACTCGCGGCGACCGGCGAGGCGCTCTCGCCGTTGCCGCTCGGTACGGCGCTGGTGGAGCTCAGACGAAACTTTGGATACGAGGGCGTCGGGACGGCCGAGGCGCTCGCCTCTTCTCTCCTGCCCATTCCACCGTCCCTCGACGTGGCCGCCCTCGTGGCCTCTGTGCACTGGCAGAGCGCCAAGCGCGTGCCGTTGGAGGAGAAGCTCTACTGGGCCCTGCGACAGCACGGGCAGCACCCGAAGCCCAACGAGAAGGAGGTGCACGAGGCGCTCGCCTTTTTCAAGAAGACCGAGAAGCTTCTTGGTCGGAGGCGCCTCGTGCTCGACGTGTGCGGCTCCCACGGGCTGCTGGGGTCCCTCTTCGTCGCCTTCGGACGCGCCGAGCGAGCTGTAGTCCTCGACCTCTTCCAGCCTGCGAGCTTTGGCAACCTGTGCGACGCGTGCCGGCCGTGGCTGGCGGTGCCCGATCGGCATGCAATGCTCACCACGGCGCCCACCTCTTCCCCACAGGTGCGACGCGTGGCGGCCGTGGCTGGAGGTGCCCGAGGAGCTCTGCTCTGCTGTGGATGATGGCGACGGCGACGGCGGCTCGACGGCGGACGGCTCGACGGCGTCCGGCGCTGTCGCTGCTACCGCTGCTGCTGCTGGCGGCGGCGGCGGCGGCGGTGGTGGTGGTGGTGGTGGTGGTTCTGCTGCTGCTGCTGCTGACAGTGGTGCTGCTGATGGTGGTGCTGCTGCTACTGCTGCTGCTGCGCCTCCGGCGGCGTCCGGCGCATCCGCGCGTGCGCTCGGCGTCTCCTTCTCTGTGGGCGACTTGCATCAGTGGATTTGATTCGAGCCTCTGAGTATTCTCTGATGGCCTCTGATGGCCTCTGATGGCCTCTGATGGCCTCTGATGGCCTCTGAGGGCCTCTGATGGGCTCTGATGGGCTCTGATGGCCTCTGATGGCCTCTGATGGGCTCTGATGGGCTCTGATAGCCTCTGATGGGCTCCCTCATTACATGCAGGTGGGCGACTTCCATACGTTACTCCCAACGCTGCTCGACAGCATGCCGGCGCGCGAGGTGGCCGTGCTCGCGTGCCATGCATGCACCCACCTCACCGATAGCCTCATTGCGACGTGCATCGAACGAAGCGTCGACTTTGCGATGATGCCGTGCTGTCAGCGCGACCTGCACACACAGGGGCAGATGGCCATCGTCGCCAAGAGCCTTGGCATCGGCGAGCAAGCCGCGATCGACGTCGCCCGAATGGGCGGGATACTCGCGCGCGGCTATGACTGCCGCTGGCGCACCGTGGATGCGTCGATTACGCCGCAGAATCGAATCCTCATCGGGCTCGGCCAGGTCAAACCCGCGGCTCTACAGGCGCGCCAGAAGGTTGAGGACGCGTCCAATGCCAAGATTGCCAAGATTTACAAGCGGATCCACGCAGACGCACCAAACGCCGCGGCTGACGCGGCAACATGACTTGTCCAAGACCGGAATGCAAAGCACTTAAATCTGGAACGAAAATGTTACACTATACCGTCAGTGTAACAATAAACGAGTAGCGTAGAGGGTTCACACCGAATAAACCGGCCCGGCGAGCGGTACGACCGGGCATATGACGTGAGATACGACAGATATGTACACCGGCGGGGCCGGGCCGCGGCGCGCGGGGGAAAGTTGTAAGTTCCTAAACGGTATGGTCACGGTATCCACGACATGCACGCACAACCACCACTCCACAACTATGCTGCTGCGTGGCGGCGCTGGCGCAAAGCTCCCCTGAGACGAGGGCGAAAAAATCGGTGTGAACTATTTTGTTAAATGGAGACGTCGTCCGACCCCTTCGCCCTAGCGCTCGCCGAAGCCCGCAGCCGCCGTAACATCAAGCTCTTCAACGCACTCATGAGCCGGTCCGCTCGTTTTGGCGAGCTCGAAAACGTTTTGAGAGCCTTCGCCACGCTGAAGGCGCTCCGGCTCACTCCCAACGAATTCACATTCGGCATTTTACTGAACGCCTACACGCGATGCGGTGAGATCGAGCGTTGCGTCGAATGCCTGGCTGAGATGCGTCGTGACGGCTTGCCAGTGACTGCGATCGCGCTCACGACAGTCATCAAGGGCTGCGTCAACGCGCTTGATCTGGGCACCGCCTGGATTCACTTTGATGAGCTTCGCCGCGCTGCCGATGGGCCGACGATTCGCACCGTGAACACGATGCTGCGCGGCTGCCTCTACTGCGGCGACATGCGCGGCGCGCGCAAGCTCGTCAAGGTGGCGAAGCGCTACGGGCTGGAGCCCGACCAGGCGACGCGTGACGGCGCTGTGCGCGCGGCGTGCCAGTCCTTCCGTCCGAAGCGGATCAAGCGTGCGCTCGCCACGCATGCTCCGGACGGCATGCTCGGCATGCTCTCGCCCGCCACGCTCGTCGATGTCGCCATCGCGCACGCCCTGACGGGCAAGTACCGGCGCGCCGCCAAGGTACTGAAGCTGCTCGAGGCAGCGCCAGCAGTCGACGGCGGCGGCGGCGGCCATAGCGGCGGCGGCGATCTGAGCAGCAGCGGCGGCGGCGTAGGAAGCAACAGCGGCGGTGGCAAACGGGGTGGCAAAGGCGCCGACAAACGGGGTGGCAAAGGCGGGCGTGGCGGCGGTGAACGACGTGGCGGCGGCGGCCGAGCGACGGGCACATCGGCTGCGTCGGCTGCGTTGCATGCACACGCCATGCTCCGGGACAGTCTTGCGAGCGTGCGTGCATTCCTCGCACGCTCACCAGCCGAGCGCGATCGGATCGTAGCGGGCTTCACGACGGCGGACGTGCGCCGATTCCCGCCGGTGGCTGATGCGCACGAGACGACGCGTGCGCTCGTGTGGGAAGAGGTGTTTGCGGACGCGGCGCGCCCGATCCATTTAGAGGTGGGCGCAGGCACGGGGGATTGGGTCGTGCTCCAGGCCGCGAGCCAGCTGGAGATCAATTGGGCCGCGGTCGAGCTGCGGTCCGATCGGTCCAACCTGATCCACGCCAAGGCGGCGATGCGCGGGTTGACGAACCTTGCGGTGCTCGCGGGCGACGCTCACGGCGTGCTGCGCGACGGCATCCCTTCGCGCTCGGCGGCGGCCGTGCTCGTCAACTTCCCACAGCCGCCCCAAGGCGAGCACAGTGAGCGCCATCTGGTGAATCGCACCTTCCTAATCGAGGCGCATCGCATCCTGCAGCCGGGCGGAACGTTCACACTCACCTCCGATGACGAGCCCTATTGCAAGAGCGTCGCTCTCCGCCTCACGACCGACCCAACACTCACACGTCTCTGGCAGCCGTCCTTCGCGCCGCCCCACTACAAGACCCACGAGCACCAGAGCCTGCGCGCCCACCGCTCGGCCTTCGATGAGCTCTGGGCGGCCCGGGGGTTCACGAAGCGCTTCCAGTGCGTCTTCACAGCGCGTCGGCCGCGCGCGCCCGGGACGGCGACGATGCCGGGGCTGGCGCCGCAGCTGCCACTGACAGGCACGGAGGACGCGCACGCGGACGAGAATCAGGTTGGCGGCGGCAGCGGGAGTGATGCCAAGCGCAAGCGACGCACCAAGGAGACGTCGCGGCAGCGGAAGAAGCGAAAGATGCGCGAGAAGGAGAAGGAAGAAGCTGCCACCGCAGGCAGCCCCAGGCGCGGCCTCGTGACCGTTACTCGTGACGGTCGTGTAACGTAACTCCGACGGACGTCGCGGTGGACCCCCGCGGCCCCGGATTTCGTCGTTTGAATGTCACTGATCCCTTCAGTTCGAAATCACGTGAAATCAGCGGACGGGGAGTCCGTGGGGAGATGACCAGGGACACAAGCGCGAAGCGGACGGCGTGACCGTGAGTGCGATCGCTCGGAAAAACGTCGCGTCGGGAAAAGCAGAGCATCCCTGACGCATATGGATACAATGTATGAAAGAGAGTGCATTGCGTGAGGAAATGAAAAACGCTTGTCTTTCGCCATATTCGTACATGTCCGTCGGCCGAAGCGCGGCGGCGATCGCCGCGATGCGACGGATTGGATTCTTTTGGCGTATTTTTGGAACAACTCATTGTTCTTTACCGAGGAATTCGTTAAAAACGGCGAATGTTGTACCGAATAAGTACATTTCCGGCGGCCGTCGGCGTCTCGCCGCACGCCGTCGGCGCCGACGGATCATTCGCCGACGTCGCGTTTTCCCTTCACCGACGCATCCCTGCCGCCGTCATGGCGATGATGCTTGCGTCGATGACTCTCAGCATCGTGAACACGGACGCACGCAATGAGTGTAAGCAAGCGTGAACTCGCTTCGCCCGCTTGCCTGATGCCGCTTCGCGGCCGACAATCATCTGCTGACTGCACCTCACCCGTCTGTGACGACAGGGCTTGTCAAGACCATGCGCGACGGGTCTCTGAAGACCAGCTTGGAGCAGTGCCTCACCACGACCTTCCGCAACCAGGTTCACGACTTCTCGATTGGCCACCGCGGCGCGTGCCTCCAGTTCCCAGAGCACACGGCCGAGAGCTACCAGGCCGCCATTGAGTTGGGCGCGGGCATTGTCGAGTGTGATGTGGCCGTCACGAAAGACGGCGAGCTCGTGTGCCGCCACGACCAATGTGACCTCCACACCTCCACCAACATCCTCGCCACCCCACTCGCTGCAAAGTGCTCGATTCCTTTCCAAGCCGCCAACCCGACCGCGAACCCACCCATCCCCACGGCGACCGTCAAATGCTGCACCTCCGACCTCACCCTTGCCGAGTTCAAAACGCTCTGCGGCAAGATGGACGCGGGTAACTCGGCGGCCACGACTGCTGCTGCATATATGGGCATGGATGCCACCGAAAGGTTCCGCACCGACCTGTACTCGGATGCGTACGATGGCACCGTGTGCCCGACGCTCGTGACGCACAAAGAATCGATCGCCATCATCAACGCTGCGGGGCGCAAGTTTACGCCCGAGCTCAAGGATTACACGCAGGGTTCGCTGAGCCTGACGTACAACCAGGTTCGCCAGAAGGTGCGAGCAGCAGGGGCGCGCGAACCACGCCCGTGCCTGAGCAGCTGCTTCTGACAGCTGCACCTTTGACCTCGCGTGCGTGCGCCCGAGTGCCGTAGGTTGTCGACGAGTACAAGCAAGCGGGCGTGAGCGTTTCGCGTGTCTGGCTGCAGTCGTTCAACGAGCCCGACGTCATGTACTGGCTCCAGAATGAGCCGCTATTCGGCGCGCAGGCTGTCATGCTCGACGGCAACTACACGTTCGGCGGCCTCCGCCCTCAGCTGACGCGCCTCGCCGCGGCCGGCGTGAAATACGTCGCCCCGCCTATCGGCCAGCTCATCGCATCCAACCCCAACGGCACCGGTCTTGTGCCGTCGGGGTATGCGGCTGCCGCCATCGCTGTCGGCATGAAAGTGATCACCTGGACCGTCGAGCGCAACTACGAATGCTGGCCCGCGGAGGCATCGACCCGCGCTACCCCGCCGTGCAAGGGAATGAACGAGCTCGAGCTGATTGACGCGCTGTACAAGATGGGCGTCGTTGGCGTCTTCTCCGACTGGCCGGCAACCACCACCTTCTACGCCTCGTGCATGATCGCAAAGCGTGAATACGCACAGCCAGAAACTGCAGCCCTCGGCCCACGCCCTGCGTGGTTGGTCAACAATTTGGCGCCGTCGCCGCTGAAGACCACGCTCTCGAGCTGCCTCGCCGATGCGAGCTTCGTGCCCAAACCCCACGACTTCTCGATTGGCCACCGCGGCGCGTGCCTCCAGTACCCAGAGCACACGGCCGAGAGCTACCAGGCCGCCATTGAGCAGGGCGCGGGCATTGTCGAGTGTGACATGGCCGTCACGAAAGACGGCGAGATCGTGTGCCGCCACGACCAATGTGACCTCCACACCTCCACCAACATCCTCGCCACCCCACTCGCTGCAAAGTGCTCGATTCCTTTCCAAGCCGCCAACGCAACGCACGACGCCAGGGTCAGTTGCTGCACCTCCGACCTCACCCTTGCCGAGTTCAAGACGCTCTGCGGCAGGATGGACTCGGCGAAAGCGAGGGCCACGTCTGCTGCTGATTATATCAGCATGGCGAACACCGCTCCGTTCCGCACCGACCTGTTCTCGGATGCGCACGATGGTCCTACCGTGTGCCCGACGCTCGTGACGCACAAGGAATCGATCGCCATGATCAACGCTGCGGGGCGCAAGTTTACGCCCGAGCTCAAGACGTACTACCCGTGGCCGGGGAGCCTGACGTACGACCAGGTTCGCCAGAAGGTGCGAGCAGCAGGGGCGCGCGAACCACGCCCGTGCCTGAGCAGCTGCTTCTGACAGCTGCACCTTTGACCTCGCGTGCGTGCGCCCGAGTGCCGTAGGTTGTCAACGAGTACAAGGAAGCAAAGATTGAGCCGTCGCGTGTCTGGCTGCAGTCGTTCAACGAGCCCGACGTCATGTACTGGGTCAACAATGAGCCGGCCTTCGGCGCGCAGGCTGTCATGCTCGACGGCAGCGCCGCGTTCGGCGGCTTCGGCGCGCGCGCAGGCTTCCTGTACTCAGCGGGCGTGCGCTACATCGCCCCGACTCTCGGCCATCTCATCGTATCCACCGCCAACGGCACCGGTCTTGGGCCGTCGGCGTATGCGCGTAACGCTACCGCTGCCGGCCTCAAAATCATCACCTGGACCGTCGAGCGCAACTACAAATGCACGCCCGCGGAGGCATCGACCCGCGCTACTGCGCCGTGCCAGACGTTCAACGAACTCGTGCTGATTGACGCGCTGCACAAGATGGGCGTCGTTGGCGTCTTCTCCGACTGGCCGGCAACCACCACCTTCTACGCCTCGTGCGTCGACCACTTGCGTGAGAAGCGGCCGGCGGCGAGCACCTGCGGCGAGGTGAAGGCCATCTGGAACCGCAACAGCTGCTGCGGCGCCCAATCCGCCAAGGACGTTTTCTAGGCTGCTGGCCCCAAGTGAGTATGGCCGGTCTCCTCGAATGCTATGCTCCAAAACAGTTCGCATGGAGGGTCCTGGAAGGGTCCAGGGCTCCTCGGTGATAAGAGCGAGGAAGCGAGGACGGTCACGACTGCTACGCGGCACGAGAACGTGGCTGGGTGTGGGGTGCTGGCCCGAAGTATGGCCTGTCTCCTTGAACGCTCAGCGATCGAAGCGCAAGGCAGTTCGCTTCTTGGGTCCTGGAAGGGTCCAGGACTCCTGGGTGATGAGAGCGAGGAAGCGAGGATGGTCACGACTTCTTCGCGGCACGAGAACGTGGCTGGGTGTGGGGTGAACGTGTGGTACCACTTCGTTCCGTGTTCGAGGGTCCAGAGTCTGCGATTGACCTGCCGGGCGCCTGTGGCCTGAAATGGGCGCGGACCGGGATTAACTGAGTGTCATCGTGAGTTTACATTACTACATAACTGAACTGAACTGAACTCATCGTGAGTGGTTTGTGTACAAACAATGAAACAAAGTGAAACATGTATTGTCGTAATCGCGAACCGCCAACGACCGGCGGCCATAATGCTGCTCGCCGTCCAGCCGCCCGCTGGGTACAAGGCCTTCAAGCTGACCACGAAGAGCACCGACAAGGTCGACGCGCTTCTGGCGCAGGCAGCCAAGCATGCGCGACTGCCGCGCGCTGCGATTCGGCTCTCGCGGCGAGGAGTGCTCCTCATGTCCGAACGGTCCGTCGAGTCTTATAATCTCACCGAGGCCGACTCGCTCACACTGCACATCAAGGTCGGATACGAGCCACAGAGCGATGCGCAGCGCACGGGGCCCGCCACCCACAGCTTCGGCAGCGACGGTTACGGCTTCTTTGTGAGCGTCCTCACGCCGGACGGGAAGCTGCTCTTTCGACCCAAAGTCTTCCCAGACGAGGCGGCCACGAGCCTCATCGCGGAGGCCGGCTCGAAGCTGCGCGAGTCCCTCGGTGCCGCGCCGCACGCGGCCCTCGCGCTGCACCTGCGCGGCCAGCTCATCAGCAAGGATCGTACGATCGCCGAGAATGGCCTCCGTGCGGGCGACGAGCTCGTGTTGCATGCAAGTCCAACCCAGCCGAAGCCCACCGAGCCCAAGAGCCGTTACCCGGCCGGGGTCAAGGACCCTTACCTGGAGAAGCCAAGCCGCGCGCGTAGCGCCGGCGCGCCTCGCAAGTTGGGATGGAAAGAACTCGTCAGCATACCGGGGGCGGTGCTGCGGCAGAAGCTCGTTGCAGCGGAGCTCGCGCGGAGCGCCTTCGACAGCTTCGACCGTTACAAACGAGGCTCGATCGAGTACAAGGAGGTGCGGAATGCGGTGCAGGCGTACGGCCTCGACCCGAGTGCTGAGGGCGCGCTGGAGCTCCTCGCCCGGTACGACGCGACACCCGAGTCGCAGTTATCGAGGGGCGAGTGGGCGGAGCTCGTCAAGTCACTCGAAGAGAAGCTGGGGCCGGTGGGCGGGCCGGTGGGCGGCGCTGGCAGGAGCGCGAGCGGCCTCGAGAGCACTCTCGCCATACGCGAAGCGGCCGATATGATCTACGATAGGGTCTTTCAAGAGGCGAGGAGGCTGCGCAAAGAGAATCGCGCACTCCGTCGGCAGTTGGGAGACGAGGAGGGCGTCATCATCCTCGAGCCTGCCAGCGACTATGATGATCAGCCTCTGAGGTATGGAGCCGCCGCTGCCCCCTCCGCGGCGGCGGCCGCCAATCTCTATGCGCGTACCCGCACGATCGGGGGCGTAGCACCCAAGGGCGGCGTAGCACCCAAGGGCGGCGTAGCACCCAAGGGCGGCGTAGCACCCAAGGGCGGCGTAGCCAAGGATGGACCGGCGGCGGCGGCGGCGGCGGCGGCGATGGCAATGGAGAAGAAGATCCGCGACGCTTTCGCAGCCTTCGATGAGAATCAGAGCGGGTTCTTAGACTCGAAGAAGTTACGGAATGCGCTGCGTCTCTACGGGATACGCCTCGACCGCCCGGAGGTCGAGCAGGTGATTGCCAGATTGAGCACCTGGTGACTGCGACTGAATGGGCCTCCTGATTGTCACTGCGCCTCCTGATGAGCTCTGATGACCTCTTGATGAGCTCTGATTGCCTCCTAATGAGCTCGATTGGCGCCGAGATGGCACAGGTGCTTCGCGCGTATGACGACCAGACGCGCGATGGCAAGCTGCAACTGAGTGAGTTCTCAGTGCTCATTCGCGACCTCGATGGAGGCATCATCCGCAAGCAGGCGCTGAGCGACGATGCCATCAGGAGGCAATCCTCACTCGATCCTCAGCAGCATCAACAGGGCAGCGGCGCGCGCTTGCCATCCACGCTCGATCAGAGCTCCATCCTACGCTGGAGCGCGCAGAGGCGTGAGGAGGAGGCCGCGCAGCTTCGCACCCTCGACCGATCCTTACGCGACGAGGCGCTCGCCGAGCAGCTGCTGAGCGAGCAGGCGAGTCCGCCCCTGATTGACAGCTGACGGGCACTGATTGACAGCTGATGGCCTCTGATTGTGCTTCTGGACAGCTGATTGACAGCTGATTGACAGCTGATTGACAGCTGATGGTCTCATGACTCATGCTGCCCTGGCGTGCTGAGCTCTCGCAGCTCGTCGAGGAGGAGCGTACCTCGCTCGAGCTCGAGGAGGAGCTCACGCGCCAGATCGTCGAGGAGGAGCGTACCTCGATCGAGCTCGAGGAGGAGCTCACGCGCCAGGTCGTCGATGAGCTCGAGGCCGAGATTACGGACGAGCAGGCCGCGCTCCAGCAGCTCGTCGACGAGGTGCTGTGGGAGGACGGCGCCCACGACGGCGCCGGGACCAAGTACGGCAAGCTGCAGATGCAATACCAGATGCTGATGTCCCGATTTGGAAGAGAGACGCAGAACCTCGTGCGTTTCCAGTCCGAGCCGCCATTCGCGCCCTCGTATGCGCCCAGAACAGCGCCCACTTGGGGCGGAGCCGCGCAGGGCGACACGGCCGGCTACGCGCGCGGCGTACCTGCGGATGCCGCCTACGCTACCTGGTACGCGGAGAACGCCTCGTATTGGGGCGGCCATCCTGAGGGCGGCGAGTACACTGGCGCCGAAGCAGGTGGCTACTACGGCGAGGGCGCTCGGTGTGCGCATGGATCCGACGAGGCCGTCGGTGGCGTGCAACGCGTGCAAGGCTCGAGGAGAGCTACCGGCCGAGCTACCGGCCGCCCGAGCGCACGCGGCCCGACGAGTGTGAGAGGGAAGCCGTTGCGCGAGGGCGGGAAGGCCAGGGGCGGCTCGAAGGCCAAGGGTAGCGTTGCTGTGGGGAAGAGTGGCCCGCGCGCGTTCAGCCAACACCCACGCGCAGGCAGCCCGGTGCCCGATCGCGTGCATGAGACCTTTGCGTACTTTGACAGCACCAGGAGCGGCTACCTCGAGTACAAGTATCTGCGGAGCGCGCTGCTTCACTACGGGCTCGAGGCGAAGGTCGAGGTGACTGATCCCGACGGCCAGCTGGATCTGCACGAGTTCGCGGAGCTCGTTCGCGATCTCGAGGAGCGCATCAGTCGCGAGGAGCTAACGCCACCCGACCATCGCAACGCAGCCGGTGCTCATAGCGACGGAGGTCCGAACGCGCTGATACCGAGGCGTCCGCCGCACGGCCACCAAAGGGTGGGCGGGGGCGCCACTCGCTGATACCGAGGCGTCCGCCACAGTCACGGCCACCCAAGGGTAAGTACGTAAGGACGTATAAAGGACGTATGTAAGTACGAGTAAGCAGCATTCAATTCCCAAACAGGTGTAGGGGTGGGGCCTGATAAACATGAAAAATAGTAGACCACTCCCCCTTCCGCCCTTGGGTCAAGCCGCAGGGCCAACAAAGGGTGATACGTCGATACGCGGTGATGCAAGCCGGTAGCTATATACGGGGGTCTTAGATACCCTATACCCGCCGCATGACCCGCCCGGGCCGCGAGCGACGTTGGACGCAGAGCCCGCGAGAGACGCGCAGACCCAGTACCCAGAGCCAGGACGACCGGTCTGCCAGACGCCACGCCGGCGCGCGGCGGACGCGCGGGGCTCGCGGGAACCTCGACGGAACGCGACTCCGGCGTCCGGGGGCACGTCCGCTCCCGGTCCCGTACCGGTCCCGTCGGACGTCCGAGATGTCGATGCGGATCCGGACACACACATGAAACAATTCAATCGGTAACAACATGAACCGAACGCTCCTATGCTGCTAAATCCACCCGCCGCTGCCGGCCCGTAGGAGGTCGAGCGGAGTCAAGCCGGCCGCGCCGGGCGCCGCCGCCATCATCGCATGGTCCATGCTCGCGGCCATATCGGCCAACGAAGGGGCGCGCGGCATCACGACATCGTGCGACGTGGCGCGCTGTCGCTGCGTCTGGCGCAGCGCGACCATCCGCTCGACCTGCGTGGCCGGCAAAGTCGTCTCGTACCCTGGCGGCAGCGGCTGTGGAAGCCCAGTGCCAATAGCGGCCGGCACAGTGCTTGGCCGCGGCGCATTCCCTAACGCATTCCCCTCTCGCGGTGCATCCCACGGCGGCGCGAGGCCGGCGGTGGCGACGCCACTCAGTGGCGATCCAGCCTGATCACTAATGATTGCCTGCTGATTGCCTCTCTCATCAGGTACCCTCTTTGGCGATCCCGGCGTGTTCGGCCTCGCCGGGGGCAGCCGGTCAGTGTCGGGCTGGGACTGCACCGATTGCACCGACTGCACCGACAGCATCGACTGTGCGGACGGTTGCAAGTCGCCCATGGACGAGGAGGTGCGAAGTGCGTGCGAGCCACGTCGGGCGCCGCCACGAGCAGCGGCGGCGGCGGCGGCAGCGCCACCCCCAGCGCCGCCCGCAAGGCCGCCCCGGGGAGGGTTGGCGCTGGCTGGCTGGTCAAGAAGAGCGGGCGTACTCGCACGACTGCGCACAGCCGCCGCGACGGGCGTGTTGGCTCTGCTGAGCCCCCAGATCGCCGCGTTCTCTCGTGCCGCCTCGAGCTGCCTCTGCACCCACGCGGGCCGCTCGATGGCAGAACCCGAGCACAGGGCACGCTCGACGAGCCCATCGCGGCTCTCTGGCATGCCGAGCGCCATGCCGAGCGCCCCAACGGCAGCATGGTACCCACTGCCGCCACCGCCTGGGAGCCAATCGGGGAAGGCGTTGCCAGGCGTGCCTGGGCGGCTCGAGGACGTCGAGGTGAGCCCGCTGCGCGCGGCGCCGCCAAAGTGGTTCGGGAGCACCAGCGACAGGCCGTGTGAGCAGCAGCCGCTGTCCATCTGGGCGCGAGATTGCGAGCTCGGGGCGAGCCCTTGCTCCGCATTCAAGAAGCGCTCAATGTCGAGGGGCGAGCCGAGCACGAGCGGATCCGCCGTCTTGGGCGCAGAGCTCTGACGGCTCTCCTGGAGCTCCTTCCACCGGTGCACGTAGACACGGCCGTACTGCATCCGCTTCTGCTTGAGGTTGGGCACCGGCTTGGGCGGTACGCCCTGCGCGAGCGCCCTGGGGTGCGGCGCCAGCCCGCTCTCAATGCGTTTTAGGTGCTCCCCGAGGCCGAGCGTGCGGCCCGAGGTGAGGAGGGCAAGCTCGGCTGCAAACGGCGCGGTGAGCGCATCGATCTGCTGCCGTCGAAGTTGCAAGCTCGGCGAACTCTGCGCACGCGGCAGCCCCGCCTCCGCGGCCGGCGAGGTCGGCGAGGCCGGACTCCTCGGGCTCGCCGCGGCTGGCGAGGGCAGCGGCCCTTCGCCTTTCGCGGCGGCCTCCGGGGCAACGGCGGTCGAGGCACCGGCAAGCTTTGAGGAGGCGATCATGGTGGTCCAGTCGACGCTCGGAGGCACGGACGCGGGCATGTAGCGCGGGCTGGCGCCCCCACGCCTCCCGAACGCTGCGGGTGACAGCGGGGTTCTCGTGATAACGGCGGGCCTCTTCATGGATGACGAGAGCGGCAGCTCCAGGCCGAGCTGCGCCCTCTTCATGTCGCTGACCTTGCCGCCGCGTGCCTCGAGGCTGAAGCCTGCGGGTGAGGCTGGGGCGGAGGCTGCCGGAGCGCGCACGGAATGTGACGGAACCCAGTGCACGTATTGAGACTCCATGTCGACCGCGGACGGGGCTGTGTAGCGCCCCATGGTCGTCTTTGCTCGAAACTGAGACTCCATGTCGACCGCGGACGGGGCTGTGTAGCGCCCCATGGTCGTCTTTGCTCGAAACTGTTGTTCACACATGATAACATCATGTGACAACATTCGGTTTCAAGCGGCGCCGCTCTGTTGGAGCTAGCATTTGCGACGACCTGTGAGAAAAAAGTCTCTTCACACATCACATACGAGCTGTGAAAAGCTGCGCCTTCGCCGCGCGAGTGCGACCGACTGCGCTGCTCTCGAACGCCGTGTGCCTGCGCTGTCCAGCGCGCCGCTGCTGCCGCGCGCTCGGCCCAGCTGGCTGCAGCCGGCTGCAGACCTTCAGGCATCCGCTGCGCGGCCGAAAGCTCAGAGAAAACTGCCAGCCGAGCTGTCGTGGCGCTGCGGCAAGCACCGCTCCGGATGCAGAGCGCATAGTGCACCCTGCTTGGCGGCGTGCCCCGTCTCGCACGCGCCATCTGACGCGCGCCGCTCCACCCCACCCTCGTCGCCTCGCTCGCGCTACCGCAGGCCCAACTTCCGCGCAGCGTCACCGCTGCAGCCGCCGCCGCCGCTGTACGGATGGCAGGCCAGGACGCAATCATTGGATTCACGGGCGCGGACTACGCGATCATCGCGACGGACCGGAACGCTGGGCGCTCGATCATGGTCTTCCACCAGGAGGCGGACAAGATCATGGAGCTCGACTCGCACAAGCTGCTCGGCGTGGGCGGCGACCCGGCCGACTGTGTGCAGGAGCCCGAGCACTTTCAGAAGAACATTGCGCTCAACTACTACCGTCACAACGTGCCGATGTCGACGCACGCTGTGGCAAACTACATACGCGGCGAGAAGTCGGCCAAGTTGCGCAAGGGCATGGCCGTCGTCGACATGCTGCTCGCGGGCTACGACACAGACGCAGGCCCGTCGCTCTATTTCATTGACTACCTCGCCTCGATGCAGAAGCTCGACAAGGGCGCGCACGGCTACTGCGGCTTCTTTGTCAACTCGCTGCTGGACGCGCACTGGAAGCCGGGCATGACGCTCGAGGAGGGCCTCCAGCTCATGGTCCTATGCACCGCCGAGATGCAGCGCCGCTTCTCCATCTCGAGTGCGTTCCCGCCACGTCCCGCCACGTCGCGCCGATGCCCGCGCATGGACGCGCTTGCCTGTGTTGTGCACGAGGCCACTGCGCGCTGCAACAGCCGCTGACGCGCCTCTCCTCTCTCGCGTGCGCAGTGCCCCACTGGATCTGCAAGGTCGTCGACAAGAACGGGACGAGGGTGGTCGAAATCCCCGGCTATGCATGAGCGCGGTGAGGAGAGCAGCCGCGCCGATCACGAGTGCGGAGCTGCGGCAGCACTCGATGTACAAAACGCTGATGTTAAGAAACCTATTTTGGTACTGCCGATTGTCGTTCTCACGAATCTCATCCACGGCTCGGCTGCCTAAAAAGTCCCTGGAGAGAGGCCCGGGCCGATGTGTGGCATTGGGTTGGATTTGCTCGTTGGCATCGACGCCGACGCCCCACTGGCGCACGGCAACGAGCTGCCGGTGGCCGCGTTGCATCGGCGTGGACCGGACTCGTTGGTGGAGCGCGTCCTCGCCAGCCAGACTCCTCGCTTCAGCCTGCGGCTCGTGGGCGCGGTGCTCAGCCTGCGTGGGCCTGAGGTGGTGGCGCAGCCGCTGGCCGATACAGCGGGAAACGTACTGCTCTTCAACGGCGAGATTTTTGGCGGCGACGGCGTTCACGTGCCGCCCGGCGCGTCGGACACGGCTCGGCTCCTCGCCGCGCTCGGCACCGCCGCCAACATCCCGGCGCTGCTCCACCGAGTGCATGGCCCTTGGGCGCTCGCGTATTGGCACGCGGCGTCGCGCACATTGTGGTACGGGCGCGACCGGCTGGGCCGGCGCAGCCTGTTGCGCGCCGAGCCGGTGCTCGCCACCGGCCGGCCCGGATGCCACCGGCTGCTACTGAGCTCCGTGGCGCCGCCCAAGACGGAGGCCGGTGCCTCTTGGGTGTGGAACGAGCTTCCAGCGGAAGGCATGGGCAGCGTGCGAGTGGCAGCGGACGGCTCCGTGGAGACGCGCTGGCACGCGACGCCGCCCCTGCGCCCGCCCATGGCCAACTGGGAGGCAGCGAGTACGGCGGACGGCCACGCCGCGGCAGCCCGGCTGCTGTCCGCTCTCTCAGATGCCGTCCGACGGCGCGTGAGCGACGTGCCGACGCCTCCGCCTCCCTCGGCGTCCGCGCCCAGCACGGCGCGCGCGCCACCCAGCTCCTCGGCGCGCGTCGCGGTCCTCTTCTCGGGCGGCATCGACTGTATGGTGCTAGCGAGGCTCGCGGATCTCCACCTGCCGCCCGATGAGCCATTAGATCTTCTGAACGTTGCCTTCGGCGACCGCGCCGCCGCCGCACCCGATCGGCTCACGGGCCGTCGCGGCGTGCGTGAGCTCCGTCGCCTCTCGCCCTCTCGGCGCTTCCAGCTCATCGAGATCGATATCTCGCTCGCCGAGCTGCGCGAGCACCGCACCTCCCTCGAGGAGCTGTTGGCGCCCTCTGACACGGTGATGGACATGAACATTGGCGCCGCCTTCTACTTTGGGGCGCGTGCGTGCGGCGTGCTGCGGTGCGCGTCGAACGGCCAGGCTGACGGCGGCGGCGAGGAGGAGGAGGAGGAGGAGTGCGCCGACGCCGACGCCGATGCCGACGGGTCTGCACGTGACGCTTGGAGTGGCCAGTGTCGGTACGGCGCTTGGGAGGCGATGGGCGTGGTGGAGGCTGCGCGCGCGCGTGCGCCGTGCAGCCCTTGCCAAGTGCACACAAGCCTCGAACTATCCATCGAAGGTGGGGGCGAGGGCAGCGGCGAGGGCGGCGGCGAGGGCGGCGCGCGCGTGCCTTCGGTGGAGCTCCGCATTCATGTGCGGATGGCGGGTGAAGGCGCATCGGGCGGACTGGCTGGGGGCTGGGGACTGGGGGGTGGGGGCGCATCGGGCGGCGACAAAGCTGGCGGCAGCAGCAGAGGCGTCGGAAGGAGCCGGCGCGGCGGCAGCAGGAATGCCGCTGATGCTGTTGGCGGCGGGGGCGGCAGCATCGCCCGTCAAGGCGGCGGCGGCCCGCCCTATCGCAGCGGCGCGCGCGTGCTGCTGCTCGGCTCAGGTGCTGATGAGCAATTAGGTGGGTACGGCCGCCACCGAACCGTCTTCCGAAAAGAGGGTTGGGTGGCACTTGGGGCAGAGCTTCGGGCGGAAAGGGAGAGGCTCTGGCTACGTAACCTCGGACGCGACGACCGGACGATTGCGGACTGGGGGCGCGAGGCGCGCCATCCTTATTTGGATGAGACGGTGATGGAGGTGCTCGCCACGACGCCACTCCTCCTCATCTGCGACCTTCGCTTGCCGCCCGGCTCGGGAGACAAGCTCATCCTGCGACGCCTCGCTCGGCTGCTTGGGCTGACGCAGTGCACCGCGCTGCAGAAGCGTGCGATCCAATTCGGGACGCGCATCGCCAATAAGAATGTGTGCGGGCAGGCGCGCCTCGGGGACGCGATGGATCTGGCCGACCTCGTCCACCCCGACGCAGAGTGCCTCAGCCGTGGCCGGCGCGGCACCGATGCCAGCCTGCCGCAGGCCCTTTCCAAGAAGCGAGGCACATGGGCCAGCGCGCGAGCCGCAGACACGTGAGGAGCAGCGCGCGAGATGGCAGACGCGCTGTCGCGCGTCGGTCGGCGGGCGGGTACTAGGTCGGAACTAGAGGCGATGGTGCATGGCGCATCGCGTGTGAGGGACGTCTACCGAGTCCGAGTCTATTCGGACGGCTCGCCTCGAAGACGAAGTTGGAGGTCGGAGGATCTCAGTATTTTGTGAATCAGTTTTGTTTCGGCATGCGCATGCTCTCAACATGTACACCGCAGAGCCACGTCCTCTACTGGCTACTCGTGCCGTACTCGCCACCTCTTAGTCATCATCCGATTTGGGAGCATTGCTGTAATCGGTCTTGAGACCCTTGAGGCGGGGCAGGTATCGGCGCCAGAATTTGGCCGGGTTGATCGTCCCGACCTTGTTTAGGTGCGCAACCTGGCGCAGGCGCCGATCGGCGGTCACCACCTCGATGACAGACTCGGTCGCCCCCTCCATCGCATTCTCGATGTATTCGTCAGCAGTCTCACGGCTCACACCGTCTGCATCGCCACCGTGGGTCACCACCACCTGCGGGTTGCTACCCTGCACGCTCGCCTTCTCACCACGGCGCCCGTCGAAGACGAGAACCGTGCGGGATCCACGAATGCCCGCCAGTTTGGCGGCGAGCTCATCACGGCCCTTTGTGACCTTGCGGTGGCTCATGAGGTTGTCGCCATCGATGAAGAGCACACGGTCACCCGGCTCGTACACGCGGCCCATGCGCGGTGGCTGCGAGACGCGTCCACAGCTGCGGCGCATGGAAGCCAGATCCAATGGCGCCGGGGTGAAGGCGTGGGCAGCCAGCAGGAGCAGCACGGCGCTGGTGCTCATATTTGATTGTTGTGACGTCGGATGTGCAGCTCGTTTGTCGTTACAAAAGTTAGGATTCTGCTTGTACCACTCTTATGTACCTTCGCGACGTGGCATCCTCAACAAAACATCGACGCAGTGCCCTCAGACGGAACACCAGCCCTTGGTCTTGGCCCCCTTATTACTACGCCGACACCTCAACAAGGTTTCGCTTTCGGCCACATTGTTCATTGACATTCAGAATGAATTCAACATACTACATAGATTGATCGATAGATCGGTCTGAGATCGGTCTTGATGTAGGCCAACACGCTGTCACCTATAAGAAACGTCGTCCCCGCGCGACCTCTCCCTCTGGCTCTACCGAGCTCCGAGCTTATCTTTGTATCTTTACTTTCACACTTTACTCACAAAAAGACCGTCTTCTCGCCTTTCTTCTGCAACCCGACCAGGTTCGGGCCGCGCACCTCGGACACCTTGAGTGGCCCAAGTCTCTGGCTATGCCCCTGGTGGCTCTGCTGCCGCTGCGCCTGCATGGCAACCGAATGCACGCGGCGCGTGCTGGCGCACTGGTTGCACAGATCGGTGCCAGCGGGCACCTGCGCAACTGCCATGCCGCCCGTGGTGCGATCGAAGCGCGTGGCGTATGCACGTAGGAAGGGCATGCCGAGGATAAGCAGGGGCCCGTATTGGGTTTGGTCGTCCATGGTGTCGAAGAGGGGCAGGCAGGCGACACCCTGTACATGTCGATGCATGGAATGTATTTCATCTGGATCATCTGGAGCAGGTGATGGAACAGGTACGTCCACATCGACCGCACCCATGTAAATCTCTTTGCGCACCGTGAGACTCTGCCCACCGACCGTGATCGTCAGGTCGGGCAGCGCCTCGTAGTAAGGGCCGTCGCACGTATCACTTTCCTCGAGATGTTGGAGGCAGTTGGTTTGGGTGGTGCACCCAGCCTCCACCTCGGCGAGCAGACGATTGTACACATCTGTGGGGAAGGTGAGGAGCGTCGTGCCGCTGTCCACGATTGCGGCGCATGGCGCCTCATCGCTGCACTGCACGACTTCCGACAGCACCGCCGCCTTCTTATCATCTAGTCGCACCTCATCCTCACGAAGCTTGACCGGATGGAGCGTGCCGCCTCGGCCAGCGTGCATCATCGCCTTGCGCCGGCCGCCTTGCATCGCCTTGTGCCGGCCGCCTTGGGCTGAGGCCGCTTCGGCGGCCAAAACGGTCGCCTTGGCCGTCTCAGCTGATTCGAGATATGTATAAGAATCGGACAGCGGAACAGGCACGATTGGGACGACGGCGCCTGACACGCCGATGTACGTCACGGGAGTGCCCCACGCGTAGTGCCCAAACGTGGTCAGCTGCAGATAGGGAGATCCCACATCCAGCTCACGCATTACCTCCAGGCGGCCGCCCATGCCATCGCCGAAGACGTTGAGGCCACCTAGGCAGACGGTGAACTCGTTAACACCCATGTCCGACAGGAACGCCGAGTGGTGCATCCCGTTGTCATTGCGCTTGCCCAGGCCGAGGATGCTGTCAAACGCGGCACCAGCGAAGTGCATGAGCTGCTGCTCCTGGATGAGCTGCACGTCGACGTGGTGGTGCGACGCGATGGCCCCCTCGCCTGTGAGGGTGGGGAAGAAGGTCACCGTCTCCAACGCGTCCTTGACCACCACGTCCCCTTGCCCGTACGAGAGGGTGTATGTGGCGTTGCCCTGGGCTTCAAAAGATGTCGAGCTCTTGATGTTGTAGCGCATGTGAGTCCGGCAAGCATGAGTGTCGCACATCGTCGACGTGACTACCAGGTTGTACGAGCCCGTGTCTGGCACCGCGCGCACCATCTGCGGCGGCGTGCCGATGCCCAGCGAGGCGGTGTAGACGCCGTTCTGGTTGGTCATCGGGATGCACGCGCCCGTCGATAGGTTACCCAACGCATGGAAATCCTCGGGGCTGGCCGCAGCGAAGGTTGTGCTCACCATGTGATACACGAGGGCAAGCATCTCCGATACGGATCGGTGAGAGTCCAACGCCTCGGTCGCGCGGGTATCCTTCGAGAGATCGCGCGATACGTGGGTGCAAGGTGAAGGGATCCACTTCGTTCGCAAGTGTCCATAAAAGGGTTGAAGGCGCCTACCGGTACGCTTGCGTCCAGTGCGTCTAGAGACATCATTATCTGTTCGTGGGGGCGGGGTTCCATATTTGTCTTTGTTTACCAGATCGGGGCGCCCTAACACTCTCTAACGCAACGCGCGGGCCACATAGTTGCAAACTAAGTCGTAAAATGGATAAATACGGCGGAACCTCTAAATCCTCAGGATCAGCCAGGACGCGGGAAACGGCTGACAATTGTCGCCGCAACATGTTGAGCGCATCCTATATCGGTCTGTGTCAACTGGTACTAGACTAGTACCGGTGTAATACCGTATCTGTGCTCACTGCTGTGAGTGTCGGCCGACGAATCTGGGTGCGGGTTACGCTCGTCTGCGGGAACGGAATTCGGAAAATCTCTCGTCTGACTCTGTCTTAACTCAGAGTCATGATTGTGTCCGACCCGCCGCTCAACGATTCGATGTACGATGATCTTTATTGACAAGATACCGCGGGCACGGCGTCGGCGACGCGACGCGGCACGGGGTCGTCACGGCGTGCTCCTTCCTCCTTGGCGTGCTCGCGACTCTTGCTCTCTCTCTCCTCTCTGGGGACTCTGCATTCAGTTTGTCGTGCGCGGTGTGGCGCCGTGTGGCGGCGTGGAGGGCGGCCCCGCGTTCGGCCGTTCTTGGTCCCCGCGGCGCGTCCCGCCCCAATCCCGCCCCGGCGCCCGGGCGCAACGGCGCAAGCGCCGGGTGCGGTGCGGGTCCGGGAACGATGTCGGTACGATCGGGTGACTCATCCATTCAAGAATCATGTGCGTCATATTTCGGGTCGCGGCGTCGGCGCGCGACGAATGATAAAAACGTGGAACGTCGAATGACCGCGCGTGCGCTTTACTGGCCTTTCGAAAACTGAGTCTGCAGTCTGAGACACTCGGGAGGAGGTGGAGACCGAACGCGTACGCGAAGCCCATCTCTCTCAATTGCGCACCCCACGCCACCGTGCGCCTGCACCTACGCAGCTTTGTCACAGCTGGCCTGAAGCTTGGCTTGGCTTGGCAACAGCGTGCAGCACCGTAAGCTGTAGTCCATGTGCTCCGGGGACCGGGGTCAGCTTCCGCAGTCGGATCGCCAAAAGAGTGGCGCATCGCCGCCGGCCGAACGCAATACACGCCGATGAGCCTGCCGAAGGTGGCCTGGCTGCACGGGCCCGCTTTCACCTGCCACCATCATCTGCTCCCGCGCGCTTTCGATGAGCTCGCCGGCAAACATCTTGGCGACCGTGGCCAGTAGGATAGCGCCGTTCTCTGTTGAGCTGCCCATGATGTCAGCCTGCAGGCGGCGCATTGCGGCACGCGGAAATTTCGAACGCTTCCAGTGCTCAAAGCGGTCCAGCTGTTCGGACGTTGCAGTGCGGACGAACTGCTCATACAGTTCGCCCGTCTGCGCGCTTTTCTTGCGGCGGCGCTGCTCAAGCAATCGCTGCACTTCGGCGTCCTCCTCGTCGTCACGCAACAAGTCATCCACGTCGTCGACAGCCTCCTGTGGCTCGCGTCTCCGCTTCGCCCGTTCCATGAGACCGGGAACCACGCGCCTCTTGCGCGCGCGCCGCGGGCGGGGCGGGCGGCTGCTCGGAGTCGCGACAACCACCAGCGCTTCTCTCGGCGTGTATTCATAAGTGGTATGAAAGATGACGATCATTTTTCTGAGGCCCCTCGATCGTGCTTGTACAGAGTCTAGAGATTCCGGTCGATTGAAATTGTTGTGAATTCGGACCTGTTTCGTCATTTTGCTATGGATGTCTCCGAGTCGATGGTGAAGCGCAAGCGTGGTCGCCCGGGCTGTGCATCGAAGGAGATAGACGTCGACCAGGCGGCCGAGAGATTGGCCACCGTCGGTCTCGTGTCGCCCTTCATCTCGTCGCGATCGCAACCTGAGCGCTCATTGTTACACGAAGCCGATGGGTCAGGCTGCGACAGTTTTGTGGGCAAGCGTGCATCCATCGAGAATCCGACTCCCAGTGTGCTCGTCCAGGATCAACTGACACCTCTGAGCGTTTCGAGTGATACATCTGCTGCGCCTACTGTTCGAGCTACGCCTACCGTGAACCATTCTCCCTGGTTTGAGCAGCGCAGCCAACAAGAGCCCATACCATTTGTGCCATTCGCCAGTAGCAGTGGCGCTGCCGTGAGGACGTCGCCCAACGTACGGCTGGACGCCGGCGGAAGCAAACAGCGGGCGTGCTTCATGTCCCAGCTGACGGCCCTCAGCGCGCGCAAGTCTATGTAAGGCTCAAGTGGAGTCAGCAGCCCGTCCAAAGCCAGGCGGGCGGGGCGACCGCACATTGCGACCGCAATGGAGTCACGTGGCCAACACATGTATAGATCATGACAGCGGCGGGCAGGTTCGATCGAATGTATCAAGTAAGTCCTCAGTCCGACCCGTTTTTAAGCTTCTATCTAGGGAAGCTACAGCCTTACTACAGCCTTAACTCTATACAGGGCCCGGTCGCTGCTCGGACCGAGCTGACCTGGGGCAGGGTGGCGAGGGAAATCGAATGCCAACTCGCGCAATTCCGAAGTCGCAACTCGCAAGGACGTGCGGCGTGCGCGCGGTCGGCCGGTCGCGGGATGCGGTGCATGGTCGATACTCGATTATAACGTTTAAACGTACGTCGTCCGACCTCCGACGATTAGTTTGCAAATGAAGGCTCTCAAGCTCTCTTGCTGCGCGGGTGTCTTGGATTCGTGCGCATCCAAGCCGGTACGGCGCCCAACACGACGCAACGGCTCAGCCGTGCCAACTCAGGCGGACTGCCTGAATCAAGACGACTGTTGAAACGGAACGGCCGAACGCTGCCTACCTATACGAAGTTGAACCCGCCAGGCTCGGTGCAGAGCGCGAGAGAGGCGACGTGAGATCCAGTTCGACCGCTCCGGTGGAACCCTCGATCCGTCATGCGTGAATATGCATGTCCCTGTGTCAGCCACGCCGCCCCACGATGGCGGGCAAGGAGCTCGAGCCGCGCAGCAGGCTGACGTCCTTGGGCAGCTCCCTCGGCATGGGCTGCGCCACCGCCGCGCGGCCGCCCGCTGCTGCGGCCAAGCCCTCATTGGCCATGCTCAGCAAGTCCTTGGGCTTCTCGCGCGAGGGAGGGGCGCGGGACTGCCCTGTGGGGGTCGTCAGCTTGGTCGTGCTGCTTCCGACGCCTCCGCCGCCTCCGCCACCGCCGCCGCCGCCGCCGCCGCCGCCGCCGCCGCCGCCGCCGCCGCCGCCGCCGCCGCTGAGCGCGCGTGCGGATCGCTCGAGGCGGGCCTGCTGAATAGCGAGCCGTGGACGTAGCGAATGCGTCACGAAGGTCGTCGCCACGTGCAGATCGCGGAGCTTGGCAACTGACGCGCCTATCTGCTTGCACCAGCGATGCTTAGGCGACAGGCACTCGGCGATGATCTGTGCCGCCACGTTGACCATCGCCGACGCCGGCCCAAGCTGCTGGCAGTAGGCGAGCTGCACCGCAAAGTTGTGATACGCGACCGCGAGGTGCGCTCGGAACGTCACCGAAAGCGAAGCGAGTTCGGCAGCAGCGGGCGCCGACGCGGGTGCGCCCGAGGACGAAGCCGAGGACTCGGCCGAGGACGCGAAGGCGGCCGCGATGGCGGCCACGCCATCGCTCGGCGCCGCGGCGCCGGTGCCGCCCGCCGCACGAAGCATCTCGAGCGCCGCCCCACAATGGCGCAACCCCTCTTGATGGCGCTTCGAGCGGCAGCAGATGGCACCATGGCGTAGGCGCGTGGCAAAGTCGGCCGCCCCGTACGCGCGCTGCTCGAGGCGAGCGGCGCGCTCAATGTACTGGAGCGCGGGCGCCATCTTGTGCATCGCGTAGTAGACGCCCGCCAGGTTGTTGTACGCGCACGCAAGCAGAGGCGACTGCTCACGCTTGGACTGCACGCGTGCCTTGGTCTCGTCCTCCATCGAGCGCCATGAGAGGAGCGCCTCGTCGAGCGCGCCCTCGCGCAGGCGCACGACGCCAACACGGTTCAGCGCGTCCAGGTTCTCGAGGCCGGGCGCCATCGGTGGGCTGTCGCAGTGCAGCCAGATGTGCCCTGGGTACTTGCCCGCGAGGCAGATCGGGTGCTCAGTCAGCCACTCGGAGACGAAGAGGCTCTGCATCTCGTCGAGCTCGGTGCCGCTCTGACCAGCGGCATCGTCCTCCACCATTTCGAGTGTGAGCCGCTCGCGCGCATCGTGCACCAATTCGAGCGAGCCCAACGAGTACGCCGGATCGATTTTCTTGTACTCGGGCGTGATTGGCCGATAGTCGACCTTCTTGCGGAGCCGCCTCTCGAGGGCGAGACGCTCCGCCTCCTCCGCGTCGTAGGCGTCGAGGCGGAGCGTCACGCATCCCTCCCAGAAGGTGCCCGCACCCAGCGCCAGCAGGAGCGCATTGCCGTCCCAGGCGAGAGCCTGCATGCGAAACCGGTCTCCTTTTCCGTGAATTAGAATAAACGGGAGCCCGTCTGTCCGTCTCGCACTCAGCATAGATCAGATACACCCGTGGCCAGCGACATGAAACGAATCGGGAAGTCCACTTTTTGTAACTGCCTATGAAGGCGTCTGTCTCTGCGAGGCCGCAACGCGACGCGACGCACGCGACGCGTTTCCCCCATCGGCGACTCAGTTTTCATGCCATCGGTGCAGGTCTCGTCGTGTTGCAGCTCCCTCAGCCCGCGCCGCACGCCGCAATCCTTCGCACCTCGTCCGAGCTCGGCCGGCGTTAGGACCATTGGCGAACGCTCGGCTCCGATATCATACCAATGGCCTCCAACAAGGCCTCCATCAGCGCCACCACCGTCATCGGCGCCCCTGCAGACGGCCGCACAGGTGCTGCAGCCGCCGCCGTCGGCCGTAGACCGCAGGAGGCCGCTGGCGGCGCGCGTGCCGCCATCACGCGCGGACTTCGCGGGCTTGCCAACTGCCGAACTTCCGATCCGCGCCGGCTCGCCGCCTGCGATCATCATGGCGCTCTCCGAGAAGGAGCGCGCGCAGCCAGCGCCAAGGACGCTCGTCTCCGACTTCCACGACCGCTTCTGGATGGCTCGCGACGCACAGGGCGACATGGCAGCGTCGGCGGCGGCCTCGCTCGCCGCGCTGAGCGAGCAAGCCGCGCGGCGCAGCGCTGCTGCGCACCTCTACTCCGTGCGCGCCACCCACCGCGTTGCCGCCCAAGTCTTCGCCGTCGTGCGCCACCGGTTTTTGAACGACTTTGGTGAAGAGCCTTTAGTGAGTGAGCTCAGGGCCGAGGTCGAGCAGGCGGTAGGCTCGGCGATTCACTCGGAGCTGTGCCATGTCTTCGACGAGGTGAGCGGCACACACCACCTTGTGTGTGCGCAGGGCGCCGTCGCACCTCCTGAGGCGCCCGGCATGGCGCCTGGCCAATTGGACCTCGGCGCGACTGTTAAGCCCGGATGGAAGGACTTGGTGGACGGACCGTCCGCGATGCTGCGCCAGAAGCTCGCCTTGACCGAGCAGCGGCATAGGACCGAGCGCACGAGGCTCGAGGAGAAGATCAGCGAGCTGCAGCATCAGATCCGAGTGCTCGAGCGCACCATCCATCAAACTCTCCGCGACAAGGCCGCCGCCGAACGCGCGCCAAGGCATGTTTAAATATGCTCTGATTTTAGATTTAAAAACGTCGAAGTTATGATCATCATCGGATCATGATCGATGTTCCGGTACACACACCCGTTAACGCACCGTTGAACTAAGTATCCTGCGTTTTCCTGCGTTGGCGCGCGGCCCGCGGCGGGATAACATGAAACATCTGACTTGAGACTTTAACCTGAACGCACGTCTGTTGAGTGTTGTCTGTTGAGACGGTGGTCGTGCGTTCTGAGCGACCGACGCGTCGTGACGGAACTCGAGATCTCACGCAATCTCGGGCGGCACCGCGGCACTGGGCGGTGCCGTGGGCTCGGGCGCACCCTCCTCAGGCGCCTCGAGATCTACAGCCTCCCCAGGATGAGCCCCGAGAAGGCGACCCTCGAGTTCTTCAGCTCGCACAGCGAGATCCTCGTCCATCCTCGTGACCCTCGTCGGCGTGGCCGGCCTTACGGGCAATACGGTTGGCGACGGCGCGAGCGCGAGCGCGGCGAACTGCGCCGCTCTGAGTGCCGGCTTCTTCTGCGCCGCGATCGGAGCCATTGGTGCGGTCTCCGGTGCAGGAGCATGCTTAGGCACGGGTGCAGCATTGGCGGGGGGCAAGGCGGCCGCGAGTGCATCGACGAGAGAGTCTTCAAAGCGGCGAAGCATCGAGCCATCCATCGCCTCCCGCAACTCCTCAAACTGCCCGACCGCATGCTGTAATCGTCCGAGGAGCGCGCGTGCGCAGGCGGCGGTGGCGAGGTGCTGGCGGCGTAGGTACTCGAGGATCATCGCGTGCTCAGTGCAGTGACTTCCTACCTGCCGAATGAGCTCTTTGTAACCCCCGTCGAGCGCCTCAACCTGAGGGGCAACGTCGTGCGCTTCGAGCTGCAGGATCGCCTCATGCGACTGCAGCACCGACGCTAGCTCGGTGTAGTTCGTGGGCATCCGCAGAGCGGCCGCACCGCGTGCCGACAGAGCCGAGAGTACCGGGGCGCCCGCGGCCCCAGCGTTCGCCCTCGTACTTCTCTCAAGGATTAGGTCGCAATCAAACGTGCTTGCGTCGCCCGCGCCGGCGGCGGTGGGATCCCCGAGGCCCAGCTCGGAGGTGGCCGCGCTCGGCACCACGGACGACGCCGACGGCGCGCCAGAGCTCTCAGCCTCGCCCGTGCGCGCCCATCGCTGATGGGCCGGCGGCGCAGGCGGCGGCGCGTCGCGCGCGATGGCTTTCGCGAGCTCTAGAGCCTTAGCACGTCCAGAGGGGACTGGCTCGGCAGTGGGGCCATAGAGCTCGATGGCCGTGATCGGGCGCGAGAATGGCGAGGCGGGCGCGGCGGGCGTGGGCGGAGCGCGGCGCGCGGGCGCGCGCGGCGACAGCGGCGGCCGGTCGCGGCTGCTCCCGGGGAAGAGGAGCCTCGCCACCTCGTTGGACGCGTACCCGCGCTCGAGCCACATCGTGTCGACGCGTGGCTCGCTCACGTCGCTGATCGCGTCGACGCGCCGCTGGCACGAGATGGCCGGGTCCACCGTGGACGTGCCCGCTGTCGCGCGCGTACTTGGCCTGCTCGTCGGCGGCCACGTCGGCGGCAGCGCCGGCGGCGCTGGCAAGATGTTCCGCCTAATAGCGATGCTGCGCTTGAATCGCGCATACTCGACCGGCTGGCCCTCCCACGGTCTGGGCGGCGGCAGCGGCACCGGACCACCACTCGGGTGGTGAGATGCGTGGTCAGCGAGGTAGGAGACGTCCGATGAGCGAGGCGTCGTCGCTCTGGATGCCACCTTCACAGGTGGTACCTCGCTTATCACACGTAGCGCCGCAGCCCGCGACCTCGGTGACTGGCCGGGCAGGTAAAAGGGCAACCCGGCCACGTCCGGGTCGCCAAACCGGGGCGCTGGCATGGGCGCTAGCCGAGCTAAGGCTCTCGAGTTCATGGACTGGACAGCGTAAGTGAACGGCGGCGACAGGACCAACACTGCAACGAAGTCCTCAAGCTCAGTCCGCAATTCGCAGGCCTCCAAATGCTTCGCGTCGTCGCGGTTCGTCCGTGAGGCCCTGGTGAACATGCCGTACAATATGTCACCCGTATAGACCCGCAATCAACACCACACAAAAGCACACACCCCCGAGCCGCCCGCGTCAGCGCGTCGCCGTCGGAAACGCCGACACCCAACGACACCCACCACATACACGCCACACGCCCCCTTGCTGTCTGCAAACACATGAGCGCGCAGACACCAGACAGAGACACCGCGCATCTCACTCAATTCTCCGCGGACCGCGCAGGCTCCGCGCTGCGTCTTGGTCGCACCCGACCCCACAAGCACAACACCGTGCACGGACCACGATCCACGTGCGAGTACGATGACATACGATGGCATGCCCGCGCCGCCCCGTGGCGCTCTCTCTGCATGCGCACATGCAATACACTCACGCCACGCCACACCGCGCACACCGCCGGTCGCCAACGCTCTATCGGGGGGGTGAATGCTCGACACGACGCTCTTTCGTGAGTACCCGCCGCGACCACCTCGGGCTGCGCGCGAGTGCGGCGCACAGGGCTGGCGGCCTTGCCTCAACGTACGGCGGCCTTTTACGACGTCCCCCCGCCCGTCTCGGCGCTCTCGCTCCTCACTTGTCGTTGTCGCCTTTGGCCTCCACGTACGAGTGTGAATGCTCGACACGACGCTCTTTCACTTGTCGTTGTCGCCTTTGGCCTCCACGTACGAGGTGACGAAGTACATGAGGACCCACCAGGCCAACAGCACGCAAAGGCCGCTGGCGAGGGTGTCGGCGTCCGTGACGATCAGGAGGACGCCGAGCTGCGAGAGCACAGCGCCAACGTACTGCGGGTGCCGGTACCCCGCATTGAACGGGAAGGCCGTCGACCAGGGCACTTTCCGACCCAGCTTGAATCCGTAATACACGCCATCCTCGCCGATCGCAAGGTAGATGGCGACGTTGAGCACCTGGCCAGCGAAAAACAGGGCGGCGGCAATAGCCCATTGCACAGGCGCATTCGCCACAAAGAGGGCCCAGAGCGTCGGCAAGCTCGCCTTCGAAACGAAGGCGAAGAGCGCCACTTGCTGAAGCATCTTCCACAGCAGCACGAGCTTTCCAAAGACGGCCACCGCGTGCACGCCGAAGAACTTGAGGGGTGCCTTCTTGACGAGCGCCGTAAACTTCTTCGGGTAGTACCAGATGAGGGCGTATAGAATATGCGAGCCCGAAATCATGAACGCCGTGCCCGCGAGGCCTGCGATCGTCGTCGGGCTGAGCGGCATCTTCGGCTTGAGTTTTTCCACCGACAGCAGGTCCTTGGTGCTGAGGCCGTAGGCAAACAGACCGAAGCCGAAGAGCATCGTCAACACGTCGGCCACGCCGACGATCGGCGCGCCCTTCTTTTTCGCATCCTCCTTTTTGTTCTCGTCAGCGTTTGTCTTCTTGGCGGTCTCGGTCAGGTCCGATGTGTATTTACTCGCGGGCCCAGCGCCCCAGTTGTCGTCGATACCGAGCCGCGCTGGCGACTTCATTGACTTGCGCGGCGATTTGCGTACCGGCGCGGGCGAGGCAGTCCGAGGCGGCATTGAATCGGCTCAATAGAGAGACAGTAGACAAGATCTATGCGGCAGGGCTTCGCGCGATGTGAAGACCTAGTGCTCAAAAGGACGCTCGGCCACCAGACCGCGCGGAAACCGCGTATCAGGGTATGAGGATTGTGAACCAATCCCTCCCCTAACCCGAACCCCCGCCCCTTGGGTTAAAAATACACAACTGAGACCACGTTTAAAACACGGCTAAAAGGGGAGAACAAGCTAGGGGACACAAGGAAAAGCTGAGTGAGAGGGAACGAACGACCAACGTGACTATCCACGGTCAATTGTCCTCGCCCTGCTCGCCCTCCGCCTCGCCCTCGTCCTCGCCACCGCCCGACGCGTCACCACGGATGTTGTAGTTGCGCACGAGCTGGCGTTTCTTGAGGAGCTCGGCGCGCTTGCGCTGAATGTCCTGCAGGCGCGCACGCGTCTGCGAGCTCGTCGCGCGCTCGCTCGCGCTCGCGGCCGGGCCGGGCCGCTCGAGCTGCGGAGCCTTGCTCCCGCTCAACTGCAGCGAGGAGCGCGCTTCGTCAAGCTTCGCGCGCACTCGCGCCGAGCTGGGCTCGTCGGGCGTGGCGCGGCGTGCGGCGGCACGCTGGAGCGCCCGGTCGGCCGACGGCGGACCACGGTTATAGCCGCTGTAGCCGGCTGCCCCAGCCGAGGGTGTGGCGTTCGTGCCGACGCCTGCTCCAGCGCCTGCGCCTCCCCCGCCGCCGCATGCCGCCCCTTGCTCGGGCGGCGAGGAGGGCAAGCCCAAGTGTGCCGACGGCGGCGCCTCGGCGGCGGCCGCCCTCGCGGCCGGCGTCTCAGCCTCCCCTCGGTGGCCGTCGAAGTAGAAGCGGCGGCTCGCGGCTGCGACGGACGAGGACGAGGGCGGGAGCGGCGGTGGTGGCGGAGGGTAATAGGGCTGCTCGTGCGACGCGCCGGCACCGCCCCATCCGTCGCCATATCCGCCGTCATATCCGCCCACCCACCCACTGCCCGCGCTGGCCTCCGCGTCCGCGGTCCAGCGCCGTAGCTCCTCCTTGAGCGTTCGATTCTGGCCGACGAGCTCGCGCATAGCTCCCTCGATCTCGCTCAACTTGTGCTCGTAACGGCTCGCCACCTCGCGCTCCGCTCGCTCGCTCGCGGCGGCCGCCGAGGGCGCGACGTATGATTCGGATAGGGCCCGATTCAGGTCCGCGCGCAGCATGTTGCTAATCTCCATGAGCTTCTCGCGCTCGGCCACCAGCCGCTTAATGTCCCCCTCCGCGCTCGCAAGCTTCGTCTGGAGCGTCTGGACGAGCCCGCCGCCGCTCAGCTGCAGCTTGAGCCCCTCGCACTCCGCCGTGCGCTCCCCAAGGGCGGCGGTCAGTTTCGTCAGCTTCGACTGCAGCTGCGACACCATCTCGGACTGCGAGCCGCCGCCGCCGCCGGGCGTGCCAGGCACGCGCCCGTCATAGCGCCCGTCATAGCGCCCGTCAAAGCCGAGCGCCGCGTCGGCATGTTCGCTCGCCGCGAGCCGCGTGGCAGCGAGCTCCTGCCGCAGCAAACTCGCCTGTGTCTCGAGTCGGGCCTTGTCTTTGAGGGCCTCGCGCAGCTGCGAACGCAGCCCGCCAGCTGCCTCATCGAGGGAGCGCACCCGAGCCTGGAGCATCGCCACCTCCGCCTCGATGTTCCCTGCAGGCGCATCGGCCGGCGCGCCGCCCTCGCTTCCCGCCGCGCCCGCGCCGGGACTCAGCCGGCGGGCAAGCTCGGCGCAGCGGCTCTGTAGCAATTCGTTGTACTGGAGCAGGTGCCCTCTCTCGCTCTCGAGGGCGGCCAGCTCGAGCATGGTCGCCCCGGGGCCGCCGCCGCCGCCGCCGCCGCCGCCGCCGCCGCCGCCGCCGCCGCCGCCGCCGCCGCCGCCGCCGCCGCCGCCGCCGTCGGTGCTCGGTGGAGCGCCGTGCTGAGCGCCGGCGGCCCGAAGGCGCTCCATCTCGGCACGCATCTCGCCGACGACCTGGCGCGTCGTCGCCAATTGCTCCTCGAGGCGCGCCGTCTTGGCACGCAGCTTCGCATTCTCCGTCTCGAGGGCCGCCGCCGCGCCGAATCGAGCGCTCGCGCCCCCGCCGCCTCCCACGCCGCCAGCCGCCACGCCGCTGCCCGTGCGGCTGACCATGGGGGAGAGGGGCACGCTCGGGATCGAGACGGGCGAGGGCAGCGAGTCATTCTCAAAGTCATCCTCACGCCCCTCGTCGATCGATCGCGTGAGGGACGTGTTGAGCCCTCGCGCCGTGCTGAGCGTATGCACCGCCGGGTGGAGGGCGAAGCCCCCACCGCCCAACACGGCGCTGCTTCCCCCGGCCCCTCCGCTCGCGGCGAGTCGGTGCTCCTGCTCCTGCAGCAGATGCTGGGCCGTGTGTAGCGCGTCCGTCTTCTCCTCGAGCTCGACGCTCATCTCGGAGATTTGCTTCTCGGCCGCGGAGCGGCGCGAGTCGAGGCGCGCGCGCTCGGCCTTGAACGCCTCGCACTGCGCCTCGGCCTCGGCGAGCGCCGCCTGCGTGTCGCGTAAGCTCAAGGCCGACGCGTCACGCTGCGTCTGGAGCGTCGCGATCGTCGCCTCGAACTTCTCGGCGGCCCCGAGCTCGACCTTGGCGTTCGCCGCGGCGAGCTCATCCCGCAGCTCGGAGATCTGGCTGCGGCTCTCGAGCAGCTGGCTCTGCACCTGCTGCAGCTCGGCGCGCGCCGCGTGCAGCGCGCGCTTCGCCGCCTCCGCCGCCGCCTCCGCCGCGTCGGCCCTCGCTCCTTCCTCGTGCTTCTCGTGCTCGAGCACGCCCATCGCCAACGTGACCTCCGCCTCCTTCTCCTGCGCCGCCTCGGCCGCCGAGGTGCGCGCGAGGGCGATCTTGTGCTCGGCGAGGCGTGCGACCTCCTCAGCGTCCCGACGCGCCGCCGCCGCGCGCGCCTCCGCCTGCGCCACCTCCGCCTCGAGCGAGACGACGCGACGCCGCTGCTCGGCGAGTCGCTCGTCCGTCTTCGCCTGGCTCTCTCGCAGCTCCGCAGCGGCCGTGTGGCCGAGCGTCTCGGCCTCCAGGCGCGCGGCGCTTGTGGCGCGCTCGGCCGCCTGCAGCTCGCGCCGGAGCCTCTCCACCTCAGTCTCGCGCTCCTCGGCCGCCGTTCGGATCTGCCGCTCGCGCGCCAGCCTCTCCGCATCGATCGCCTCGAGTCGCGCCGCGTCGCGCGCGCGCTGCCGCTCCTCGGCCTGGCGTGCCTCGTCGAGCTGGCGCTCAAGCGCGTGCACGCTCGCGCTCAGCTCGTCCGCGCGCCCCTCGGCCGCGCTCAGCCGCCCTTTGGTCTCGCGATCCGCCTGCTCCGCCTTCGCGCGCGCCGCATGCGCCTCGGCGGAGCTCGCCTCGAGCTGCTGGAGCCTCTTCGCATGCTCGGCCTCGCGCCGCTGGAGCGCGTCGTCGAAGTTGGCGGAGGCCTCGCGCCGCTCGCGCTCGAGCGCCTCGTGCGCCTCGCGCTCCTTGCGCCCCACCTCGCGCCGAAACGCCTCGAACTCGTCGCGCTGCGTGCGCACCTCGTCGTCGAGCTTCCAGCGCTGCGCCTCGGTCTCCTCGCGCATCTGGGTGAGCTTCTGCTGGTAGTAGACCTCACTCTCGGTCGCGCGGTCACGCTCCTGCTTCACAGTGTGCTGCAGCTCCGCTGCCTTGATCTTGAGCTCCGAGATCTCGATGTCGCGGTCGCGTACGAGCGCCTTCAAATGGTTGAACGACGCGTCGTAGCGCTCGAGCTCGGCATCGCGCTCCTCGAGCAGCTTCAGGTTGTACGTAAAGTCCTCTTTGAGCTTGGCCAGCCGCTGCTTGCCCTCGGCCAGCTCGCGCTCCTTTTCAGCGAGCAAGCAGTCGAGCGTCTGGATCCGGTACTCATTGATGTCGTGTAGCTCCTTCTCCTTTTGGAGGATGAGCGTGCGCAGGCTGTTCGACTGCGGCGCCGACGTCGGCCCAGCCGTCGACTGCAGGTACGGCGAGGCGGGCGCCGAGGGCGGTGCAACCGCGCCGCCCAGTGGACGTGCCGGAGGCCCGCCGCCGGTCGCCAACATTCCCTCCTGAATTGCCGCGCAATCATCTCTTCACGTGAAGACAAGACAAGAAAACGATGAATTCAGTTCACTCCCCCCACACACATTACGTCCTCATGCACATGCTACGCGCACGCGATCGCTTAGCTCATTTCAGGTCACATCCCATTCTCAATCTCTGACTCCACACATGGCTTCATGGTTCTCGGCGGCGGCGTCTGCGCCACCTCCTGCTGCGAGTGGCGGGACGGACCTTCCTCATTCATGCATGAAACAGCTTCGTCTCCGATCGCGAGCGAGGCTTCACTCCGAAGAGATTTGAGAGAACAGCCCCTGTAGGAACTTGGGAGACAGCACGGCAGAGGCCAACGGCGTGTCCTGCTCGCTCGGCGCGCGCTTCTCGACGGCGTTCGTCTTGAGCAGGCGGCCCGCGTGGAACCGGAGCTTCCTGACCTCCCGCTGCGCGAGGCCCTTGAGCCTGCCGACCGCCTGGTATGAGTTGTGGAGGAGCTCGCGCGCCAGATGCACCGTCGCGCCGAGCACAGGCGCGAGATAAGGCGCGAGATGCTTGCGCTTAAGGGTCTGCATGGGCTGCTTGAGGCCAGTGTCGGCGGGTGCAGGCAGCACCTCGGCGGGCACAGGCAGGTCCACGCTGGTCTGTACGTGAACGAGCGCCGCGTTCGAACGGTGCCCGTATGTAGCCGTGTATGTGAGCAGAATGTGTGGCAGAATCATGAGCAGTAAGCCGACAAGCAGCACTAGCCACAGCGCACGCCGAGGCGGCGAGGCGGGCCATCCAGAATAAAATCCGCGCGGTACACCTCATGTCACTTCATAACGTGATCAGACACGGACTCAACTGGCCGTCGCGCGCGCGCGAGCGCGTGCCGGGAAAAAACAATCTCGACCGAACTGACTCCGCAGCGGAGCCGTACTTTGAGAAAACGGGGCCGGTGGTGGGTTTTGGAAAGTTGTGATCAGCGGGTCCGCGGCTTGGAGTGGGGCTTGGAATTCCGCACGTTTTCACAGATCAGAAACTCGGATTCCTATCTTGGCGTCGATCGCTCGCGGAATTTCTCGCGGGCCTGCTTTGCAGGGGGCACCGAACGCTCGTGGGCCGCGCCCATGGTGTTGTCCCTCATCGGCCGCGTCGCCAAGGCGCATCCGTTCAAATTCGGCTGCGTATTCTCGAGCGCCAAGACCTCCTTCTCCGATTGGATCGTCCAGACACAAATCGAGGGGCGCGAGCGCGTCGACTGGGTGCGGAACGGCACCTTTGCGACGTTCGGATTCTTCTACCTTGGCGGCGTGCAGTACGCCATCTACGTACCCATGTTCAGCCGGCTCTTCCCGAGCGCGGCCGCGTACGCTGCGCTGCCGAGCCTCTCCGCCCGGCTGAAGGACGTCGTCGGCACGCGCAACATGATCACGCAGGTCATTGTCGACCAGTTCATCCACCACCCATTCCTCTACTTTCCGACCTTTTACATGTTCAAGGAGGTGATCAAGGGCAATCCGCCGCAGGCCGGCCTGGAGATGTACTCCAAGAATTACAAGGAAGACCTGTCAGCGCTGTGGAAGCTCTGGCTGCCCACCATGGTTATCAACTTTTCGATCATGCCGATGCACTTACGCATCCCCTTTGTGGCGTCGGTGTCGCTCGTCTGGACGTGCATCATCTCGCACATGCGCGGCGCAACAGACGTCGAGCTCGACAAGGACGCGGCCATGGGCACCATGGGCAACCAGGGGCGCGCGCTGCAGGCCCTGTACGAGCTCGGCACCTCGGCCAAGCCCGCATATGCGTATGACATGAGCAAGGCACATCTGATCGTGACCACAGTGGGCCGCGACCGCATCGGCTTGTACCGCGACATTTTGGAGCGCATCGGCAAAGGCGACGGGCACGTGCTGGATATCAAGGGGTACAAAGTGGGCCGAGACTTTGTCTCCATTCTGCTCGTCGAGTGCCCGCCAGACAACGAGGCGACTATCCACTCAGCCCTCAAGGGCATGGGCTCGATGCGCGTGGCGGTACAGGATACACAGCCGTGGCTTGCAGACGACGACGCGCCGCACCGCCAGGAGGGCGTCACCTTTGCCGGCTGCTTGAATGCGACAGGCCCTGACGCCCCTGGCATCCTCAGTCGCATCACGACTATGCTCGCCGAGCAACAACTCGACATCACCGCCCTCCAGTGCCACCAGCACCAGCAGAAGACGCTCGACGGCCAGCACGAGACGCGGCGCTTCCAAATGTCGGGCGTCGTGCGTGCCTTCTCGCCGATCGATCGGCAGCGCCTGCACGCCACATTCGCGGCTCTGGAACAAGAGACAGGCATACGGTGCGGCATCACCGAGACTGAGCCCGACCCCTCCTTCTCCGCCTTACATGTAAGTCAAGAAACTCCGAGAACAAGTAGGACAATTGCAAGGAGGCTCTCGGAGCTGCCCCGAACGCGTTCCAAGTGAGGTGGTGCCCCGAAGGCGTGCGAGCGTGCTGCCCCTCCTCTGCGGCATCGCGCTGGCCCCGCTCGGTGTGACTGTGCAGATCCGAGATCGTAGTTTCCGTTGCACACATGGACTCAGGGGGCGTCACACTCAGATGTGCGCATGGCATGATCGCATGCATGAGACGGCGCTAGTATACGCGCTCTTTGTAGCGCACTTACAATGGAGCTTGGAGTTCCTCGGACCGTCTGGAGGACGCGCGTGTGGCGGTCTCGTGCGGTGCGAACTGCGATCTGCACGGGCCGACGGCGCACGGCCACGGGGCAAGTTCGATACCATAGAATGGAAGATCAAGATGCAAGATCGTATGGTTACCCAACGATCCTTAGGAGAAATCGCCCCCAAATTGTGTAGGTAAAGTGTAAAAATGTTAACTAAGGATGCGAGCACAAGCGCCCCACCGCGCACCGCAGACACGGACGGTTCACAGGCCACGATCAATCACAGCGCCGGGCCGCGCGTTCACAGAATGAACACGAAGCATCTCTCAGACAAGAAATAACAAGGAACCAGAGAGAGAGAGAGATCGCTCCCCGAGCGGACGGGGGCTGTGGACAGTTCGGCTCCACACTCTCGTCTTAGTCCGTGGTCGTGAGCAGGCAGACGGCACGCAAAGTCCACTTGTTCACGGGGTCCTCGGAGCGCAGCTCGGCTTCCGAGATGAAGTTGCGCAGCTGCGTGCCGTGGGCGGCACGAGCCGGGCACGTGTAGATCGGGCACACGTAGAAGAGCTCCTTGCCCGCCTTGCGCTTCTCGCCAGTGGCCGAGATCCAGAGTACCGGCAGGCCAGCGAAGCGCACCTTGGGCTCCGAGTCGGTGAGCGCGTTGCGCCCCTTGTCCCAGCGCGCGCCGTCGAGCGAGAGGCCGTAGATGTAGATGCCCTCGGCGGGGCCGGCCTTGATGTCGTCGCGCTCCTGCTTGAGGACCTCGAACGTGTTGACGCAGTCATCGAGCGCCCAGCCGTCCTTGGAGTGGGCGCGGCACACCTCCTGTCGCGAGGCGGTGAGAAAGCCCGACGGGTTGAAGAAGCCGGTGAGCCAGAAGCTCAAGGGGCGGCCGTTCTGGAGCCACGTGGTCAGCTGCTCGGCACGGTTGACCATGTTGGCGAACCACACACCGATCACGGGCTGTAGCGGCAGCGACACGGGCATGACCTTGGCCCACGGGTCGGGCACCTTGGCGTCGAAGAGCGCGTCGACGGCGCCCGCGAGCATGGGCGACATGACGATGGTGCCCGCGATCGCGAGCTTGAGGTCCTTGAGGATCGTCTTGAGCGACTTGATGACCATCTGCATCCGATCAATCTCCTGCTTGAGGACGATGTTGAGCGGCTTGCCGAGGCCGCCGAGCACCTTGATGCCGTTCTTGACCGCCTCGCCGTTGTAGTCGGGCGGCACCTTCTTCTGCAGGTCGTCGACCATGTTGAGCACAATCTCCTCGCGAGTGAGGCCGCCGCCGCCACCGCCCTCCTTGGGCTGGATGTCCTGGATCGTCGCGAGCGTCGTCTTGGTCTGCATGGTGCGGTACGCGAGGTCGGCGTTGCCGTGAAGGCCGAAGACCTCGGGGTCGTCCACGAGGGGCAGAGCCTCAATGTACTTGCGATAGCTCTCGATCTCCGTGCTAAACGGCGGCACGTAGTACGTGTCGTTGCCCGGCACGAACTTGAAGTCGGCGGCGAGGCACTTCTCGGTGAGCCACGACTTGCCGTACGTGTTGAAGAGGCGCCGATCCCAGTCGTCGGTGATCTTGCCTCCGTACTGCACGTCGCACACCATGTAGTTGACCGTGATCCAGTCGACGGGGCGCCGCTTGGCCTCCATCATGTTGAGGTGGTTCTGCATGTACGTGACGCACGCCGAGAGGTCGGCCTGCGAGAACTCGTACAGGATGTTGAAGCCGAGCGGGCCGAACTTGCGCCGCTCCTGCACGATGGTGTGCATGAAGGAGAGCGCGAAGAGCATCGTCTTCCACTTCGGGTCGGTGACCGAGTCGAGCATGTCCTGGTTGAGCCACGTGTACGTGTTGCGCACGCCGAGCATGATGCCCGCGGGCGCCTCGTTCGTAAACTTGATCGCGAGCTGCAGCAGGCCAATCGGGAAGTCGGGGTTGGGCTCTGCGGTGATCCACAGGCGGTAGGTAGGCAGCACCGAGCCCGGGGAGGTGTCCTCGAGCTTGGGCAGCGCCTTGGTCCATTCCATGAGCTCGCCCATGAAGGAGAGGCCGAGGTGGCAGTTCTGGAGCAGCACCCAGATGCCCTCGGTGATGCCCACCTCGAGCAGCTTGCGCGCGGCGGGCTCCTGGCCCTGCCCCATCGAGATGCCCTCGACGCGCTTCTTGCGCTTGCGGCACAGCTCCTGGATCTTGCCCGTCGGGTCGGAGCCCATGGAGAGGATGGTGATCATGGGCACGAATGCGTTGGCCTCGTCGTGCACCTGCGCGAGGTCGAGCGGCTGGACGAGCAGGTAGTCACGGCCGAGCGCGTGAGAGATGTACGTGTCGACGGCCAACAGCGCACGATCCTCCCGGATGGCGCGCACGAGAAGCATCTTTTCAAACTGGTCGAGCCGCTCGTTGTAGTCGGGGAACTGCTGCGTCTCGGGAGCATCGTGATCGTACCACGCCTTCCATGCCTCATTATAGCGCTCGACGTTGTCGGGCAGGTCGCGCAGCATCTGCACGGTACGCGAGAGCGCGATGCAGTTGAGCCAGACACCCTCGGGGATCCACCTGGCCGGGACCGGCTTCTCAGACTTGGCATCGAGAGCGCCACCGCCCTTGAGCAGGTTGCCCACGTAGGCTGGCGAGAGGGTGCCCGCAATCTGCTGGATCTTCATCGCGAGCATGAGCGTCCAGATCTTCTTGTGCCGCTCGAAGAGGCCACGGTGCATGTAGCGCGTCACGTAGTTCGTCATGTAGTCCATGATGTTGACGATGCGCTTCTGGACGATGGGCGCCTTCTCGGAGTTGTTGACCGAGTAGTCGTGCAGCTCGAGGAACTGCTGGAGCGACACCATGTACATGTTGTTGATCGCGGCCATGTCGACGACCATGAAGTAGAGGAGCGAGCCGCGGCGGGCCGACGGGCGGTACTCCTCGCGCGCGGTGTTGATGCGGATGTCAGTGTCGACGGCGACGTTGAGCTTCTCGTTGACCTCGATGGCGGTCACCTTGGACTTGGAGAGCAGTTCGATGAGCTCGACGTCGTCGAGCAGGTTGCCGGTCGAGTTCGCGAGGCGGTAGAGCAGGTCGTCCTCGAGGCCCTTGAGAATCTTCTTGTTCGAGTTGACCTCCTCGGTGAGCTTCTTCTTCTGCTCCTCGAGCTCCGGGCGCTCCATCTGCACTACGCGCGACAGGAGCTGCTGCTCGAGGCCGGTCATGGTGACGGTGAAGTTGATGATCGTGAGCTGCGCGAAGATCTCGGGCGAGTAGTGCGGGTTGGTGAGCTTGGTGCACAGCACGAGCGAGAAGGTCTCCGAGTACTCGCACTCCTTGTCGCTCAGCTGGATGATCAGGTTGCGGCCCTTGCGCTGGATCTCCTTGTTGAGCACCGGGTCGAGCACCGGGTCAATCTCCGTCTCGACGTTCTCGATGATCATCGGGTTGCCAAAGGCCATGCAGTCCTCAAGGTGGTTACGGAAGCGCTTGTCGATGAGCTGCGTCGACTTGATCGCATTCTTGGCCTCGCGGCTCTTGATCCAGCTCATGCCCTGCGACTGCGGGTCGATCATGAGCGGCCACTTCTTCGAGCGCGTCACCATGATGCCGTTCTCGACGGAGAGATCATCCGAGGGCAGGCCCTCGAGGTTCCAGTCGCCGATGGTGCCCGCGTCGACGAGGAAGAGCGAGACGCCGAGGTCATCTGTGCACGGCACGCCCTTCTGGATGCAGTCCGCCGCGAAGAGCTTCGTCTGCAGGTGCTTGCGGAACTCGGCGTTGTACGGGCCGACGTACGTGATGAAGGCACACGCCTGCGCCACGTCGCCCGCAAGCCGGCGGATCTCGTCCGCGAAGCCAGCGGATGAGACCTCCCAGCGGGAGCGCTCGCCAGCGAGGCCGCCAATGAGGCGGTTGGCCGCGTCCATCTTCTTGTTGCACGCGTCAGCGTCGTCCTGCAGCGCCTGCTTGGTGGCGATCGCCTGGTTGAACTGCATGGTCATCTCGTCGAGCTCCCGTGCGACCTGGTCGAGCTCGCCCTGCGCCTTGGCAAGCTTGGCATTGGCGTTCTTGAGCTTCCCCTCGGCCTGCGCGAGGCTCTCCATCTTGGGCTTCACCACCTTGGCGATGTCGACGTAGAGCGCCATCGAGCGCGCCCACAAGCACAGGCCGGCGAGCGCGGAGGCGACCTTGCGCGCGTCGTCGGGCGTGAAGTCGGGCGCCATCAAGTATGGGTAGAGCATCTCGACGGTCTCGTCGTTGATCGCGTCCTTGTTGAACTTCTCGAGCGCGCCGAGGAAGCCAATGTCGGCCATCATGGCCAGCGCACCAGCATTGCCGCCTGTGGTCGGAGAGACGAAAGCCCACGAGCCCACGAGCTGCAGCGTGCTGCCACGTTTGGTCTCGACCGTCTCGGCGGCGGGGGGGACGACCTCCTTTTGGAAGAGGAGGAGCACGACGTCGAACGTACGCTTGACCAGGTCGGGAGGCATCTTGAGCTGCTTGAGCAGACCAATATCCTTAGCCGTGATGGCCTTGAGCGCGTTCTCGGCGTCGTCGAGCGCGGGCTTGGCCGCCAGCAGGTCCTTCTCTACGTCGTCCTTTTGGGCTCCGATGACAGCCGCCTCGGAGCCGAGCGTGTCCTTGACCGCCTGCACCTCGACCTTCTTCTTCTCAGCCTTGGCGGTCGAGGCCGTGATCTCCTGGAGCATGATTGCGCCCTTCTCCTGCGCAATAATCAGAGTCTTCTCCTTCTCACGCACCTCGATCTTGATCTTCTCGACGTCGGCCGCCGCGTCACGCAGCTTCTCGAGCCCCGTGTTAATTGAGTCGGCGAGCACCTTGACGCCGTCGAGCTTGCGCACGTACACGCCCTTGTACTCCTCAATGAAGCCGAGGTACGACTTGGGCGTCACGTATGTCTTGCGCCGGTAGCGCTCGAAGAACTGTTCGCACGCGTCGTTCATGCCTGCGTGCACGGCCGCCATGTGCTTGATGAGCTTGCCGCGCACCGCCGCGTCGCCCTGGAGCGCGTCGAAGGAGCCAATGAAGGCGGTCGCCACGTCGGTGAGCGCCTCCTCGGGCCACGTGAGGAACCAGTCGATGGTGGTGCCGTTGATGAGGCCGGGGAACTGCAGCGCGCGCTGCCCGAACTTGACGCCGACGGGCGAGAAGCAGAGCGACAGGTGCAAGTTGGAGCGCACGCGGTCGATGAACCATCCCCACAGGGTATCGACCGTCGGCTCCGAGCCCTTGTACATGGCCTGGTACTTCTCGCGGCACTCACCGATGATCGCGTCGTACTCGTCCCGAGGGAAGAGGTTGGGCAACTCACCCGTGTTGAGGAAGATGTTGAAGTACTCGAGGAAGCCCTCGCTCTTGATCTCCTTGTCGGTGAGCATGAAGACGGTCGGCTTGGCAGTCACGCCCGCACGCTTGTAGAGCGGCTTGAAGTCCTCGAGCAGGTTGTTGGCATTGTAGGTCTTGGTGAGCTGGATCTGGAAGAAGGTGGCGTTGCAGATGAACGAGGCGAGGCGCGTGAGCGACTGCTTGCCCGAGCCGCCGACACCGACGAGGAGCGCGCAGCCGCGCGAGAGTGCAAAGAGACGCGTGATGCGGCACAGGTGCTCGAGGGCGTCGTGGAAAAAGACGAGCTCCATCTTGAGCAGCTTGTACGCCTCGTTGAAGCGCTTCATCCCTTCGATGCCCTTCTTGCGCGCGTCCTGCAACTGCTCGTAGGGGAGCGTCTCGTAGATCTTTGGCGCGGGCAGCAGCTCGCCCGACACTGGGTCCTCCTCGGCATCGCGCAGGAAGTCGACAAAGTAAATGTTCTGCGCGGCCTGCAGCTTCTCGATGTCGGCGCCAAACTTGGAGGCGTACGGCTCAAGCACGACGAAGATCTCCTTGGCGAACCACGCCTTATCCTTCTTGTCGACGAGCTTGTCCGAGAAGACGCGCATGCACTCGTGCTTCCACAGCGCGAGCAGCATGAACGAGTCCGTGAGAGTCTCCTTGACGTCGATGTTGAAGATGCCCTGGAAAACGCGCGAGAGGTCGCGCAGGTTGAAGAGGTAGTGGAACTTGGCAGGCGTGGGGAGCATCTTGGTCTTGATGCGCTCCCAGATCGAGATGGTCATCGACACGAGCTGCGTCGACATCTCCTTAATGGCGTCGTCCTTGGACCAGCCAAAGAATGAGTTCGACATGGCACCGAAGATCTGGTTGATCGAGGCGGCTGAGGGCAGCGTCACATTCATGACGTGGAAGTGGCGCTTCGCGCGGTTGGGGATGTCGTTCTTGCCCGCGCCCGGGTGGAGCATGGCGCCGAGGATGAGCACGTCGACGATGCCCGTGAACTCGCCCGGCTTGTCGAGGCTGTAGAAGCCCTTGTTCTCGATCGTCT
>Ga0210244_100092_pt1 | contig 69569 bp, 55 predicted proteins | sample ChrtobMetaP3_0mM_FD_155473 | JGI IMG/M metagenome (GOLD analysis project Ga0210244, IMG submission 155473) | Chrysochromulina tobin associated microbial communities from unialgal haptophyte culture, Seattle, Washington, United States - P3_0mM | ecosystem: Host-associated > Algae > Haptophytes >...
GGGGGAGACGGCCGGGGCGAAGGGGGTCTCGGCGGTGGCGGCGAGGGCGAGGGCGGAGGTGGTGAAGGAGGAGGAGGCAGTGGAGGTGGAGGGCTGGGCGGAGGCGGCGGCGGCGGTGGTGGCGAGGGCGAGGGCGAGGGCGGAGGTGGTGAAGGAGGAGGAGGCAGTGAAGGTGGAGGGCTGGGCGGAGGCGGCGGAGGCGGAGGCCTTGGCGGCAAAGGCGAGGGCGGAGGTGGCAAGGGCGGCGGCGGCGACGGCGCCGGTGGCGACGGCGAAGGCGACTGTGAGGGCGGCGATGGGAAGGGCGAGGGCGGTGGTGGCGACGGCGACGGTGGCGGTGGCGACGGCGACGGTGGCGGTGGCGATGGTGACGGCGATGGCGGTGGTGGTGACGGCGACGGTGGCGGCGGCGACGGCGACGGCGACGGCGGTGGACGCGACGGCGAGGGAGGTGGTGGTGAGGGCGACGGTGGGGGGGGCGACGGCCGGGGCGAAGGGGGCCTCGGCGGTGGCGGCGAGGGCGAGGGCGGAGGTGGTGAAGGAGGAGGAGGCAGTGGAGGTGGAGGGCTGGGCGGAGGCGGCGGCGGTGGTGGCGAGGGCGAGGGCGGAGGTGATGAAGGAGGAGGCAGTGGAGGTGGAGGGCTGGGCGGAGGCGGAAGAGACGGAGGCGGTGTCCGTGGCGGCGAAGATGGTGGCGGCGTCCGCGGTGGATAAGAAGGTTTCAGCGGTGAGGGCGGTGGCGGTGCCGGTGGTGACGGCGAGGGTGGCGGTGGCATGAGCAGAGGTGGCGGAGGAAGCAATGGAGGAGAAGATGGAGGGGTCACGAGCGTGACAGCCACTACATTCACAGAGCTTGGGCCCACCTGCAGAATTCCGGCCATGGCCGCCCGGAAAGAAGTCTCGTTGAATGAGTCTACGGACCCCACCATGATGAAGCTCGATGTGAGATGAATGCTGTGTGTGCCTCCTGGATGAAGGGGGACTGGCATGGGTGGTGACAGCGATGGCAGGGGCGGTGGCGGCGGCGGAGATGGTGAAGGCGATTGCGGCGATGGCGGCGGGGGCGAGGGCGGTGGAGATAAAGGCGGGGGCGTGGGCGGTGGTGAGGGCGGCGGCGGAGGCGAAGGTGGCGGGGGCGTCGGCGATGGCGGCGGCGGCGGCAGCGGGGATGGTAGAGGCGGCAGCGCTGGTGGCAGCACGTCAACGCTAAAACTGCCGAAGCTGCTAAAGCTGAGCACAGTAGATAGTGTCCCGATGATCGACAGCATGGGATGTGAGATGATGACAGGATCTGGGGGGAATGACAGCATGGCACTTGTTGCAGGCATGTCGCCCACCGAAAGCGCAAACGACATGAACATAGCATGGGCCTGGAGGTGTCCAGTGAAGATATGAGTGGCGTGTGTCGTGCCGGCGGACTGAAAGGGTGTCGTCAGTGGCCTTGACGCGAGCATGCTGATACCAACAAGGGCGTTGAGTTCGATGTCCACCTCGACGTGATCGAGGGCACGGCGCCCTAGCAGCGGTGCGGCTAGGAGTGGTGCCGCTGCAAGCGCGCCACCGGTGAACGACCCCTCCATCGCAGAGCTCAAGCTAAGCATCACGGAAAGGCTCTCTGTAGTCATGGCATTAAACTGCTGGGAAGCGTCGAGCATATCCGCATACCCGTCCAACGTTGGTAGTAGCAGACCAGACCGGTCGGCTGATTGATGGGCAAACAGCAAACCGTCACCAATCGGTAGTCTCGCGATCAGGTCAGTGGCCTCTGCCAGGCTCGTGGCCGGCGCGAGCGAGCTCATGCTCAAGGGCATCGAGACTGACTCGGTGAGCACGTCGAGCACCATGGCGCCATCTGCGAAACCTGATCCGAGCACGCCACCCAGGATATCATCCAGGGTACCAATCGGTAGTCTCGCGATCAGGTCAGTGGCCTCTGCCAGGCTCGTGGCCGGCGCGAGCGAGCTCATGCTCAAGGGCATCGAGACTGACTCGGTGAGCACGTCGAGCACCATGGCGCCATCTGCGAAACCTGATCCGAGCACGCCACCCAGGATATCATCCAGAGTACCAATCGGTAGTCTCGCGATCAGGTCAGTGGCCTCTGCCAGGCTCGTGGCCGGCGCGAGGGAGCTCATGCTGAAGGGCATCGAGACTGACTCGGTGAGCACGTCGAGCAGCATGGCGCCATCTGCGAAACCTGATCCGACCACGCCACCCAGGATATCATCCAGGGTACCAATCGGTAGTCTCGCGATCAGGTCAGTGGCCTCTGCCAGGCTCGTGGCCGGCGCGAGCGAGCTCATGCTGAAGGGCATCGAGACTGACTCGGTGAGCACGTCGAGCAGCATTGCGCCATCTGCGAAACCCACTCCGAAGGGCATTCCCGCGATCTGGTGTGCAGGCCCGTGGACGTGTGGGGTTGCTCCCATCGGGGTTGCATGTGGCGTCCCGACGATTAGCTGCATCAGCGGCGCACGTTCCAGCTCGGAGTGAATATGAATCAACGCCTCGTGCTCGAGCTGGTCGAGCTCGCCATCGAGGACTGGATCGAGTCCCAACGCAAGGGCATCGCCATCAGCTCGGTGTGAATATGAATGGGTCTTCGCATCGCCAACAGCAAGCTCGGTGTCGCCGCTCTCCTCTTCGATGAGCTCGATGAAGTGCAGCGCCTCGACTAGCTCGTCGCGCACCTCCTGCGCAGTCTCATCGTCGATGCCGATCGCTGGCAGTAGCCCGCCCTTGGAAACCGGCGGCTGTAGCAGCTCGATGGGTTGAAGTGGCTCGATCAATCCGGGCAGCGAGAGCGCTGTCGTGAGCTCATCGGCTGTCGTGAGCGCGATGCGGGTGGCGAGGACGCCCACGAGGACGCCCGTACGAGACCTGCGATGAGTGTCCGTAGCCGTGCCGGCACGGGGGGGGCGGGGGTGAGGGAACGACGTGTAGACACTTGAGAAAGAGCTGCTGCCGGGCACATGGGCGAGCTCAACGTTGAAGTTGGTGATCGCCTCGCGAAGAGTCTGCGCTTCGTTTGCCTCAGCGGCCGCATCGCCTAGGTCGCGCCGATGGCGGTAGACCTCGGCGTCATGGCCGATGGCAGAGACGTCGAGGATCACCTCGTCGGACTCGTCTTCGTCGGACTCGTTGTAAACGTCGGCATCGGCGAATGTGACTACGTGGTCGACGTCAGCGGCGCGTTCCAGGTCTAAGAGGCCCATCTCTGCTGTGATCAGAGGCTGCTCGTCCTCGGGAAAGGCCGACGGCTGCGTAACGAGCCATTCCTCCGCCGCTCGTCTCTCGTCATCCTCCGCGCTTTCGTACACATCGGACTCGATCGAAGCGACGATGTGGTCTCTGGTCGCCTCGCCGCCTCCTCCCTCACCGAGCCACATCTCGAGCTGCTGCACCGCCTTGTGATCGGCGTCCCCCTCCTCTGTCGCGTACTCATGCAGCGCCTGCGGGAGAGGTGACGCTCGCGCCGTGCTGAGCGCCGGTGACACTCGCGCCGTGTTGAGCGCAGGTGACGCTCGCGCCGTGCTGAGCGCCGGTGACGCTCGCGCCGCCACCAGCCCTGCCGCCATCGTCTGCTCAGTCGAGCGACCACGATGCGGGCTGGTGGCGATGGGCAGCGGCACAGGTCGCGGGCGCCGTCCCGGGCGACCGAAGGAGTCGGCGGATCTGTCCGCCCAGGCTGCGGCCGGCGAGAAGGCGGTCGAAGCCCACGAGCCCAAGGACGAGCCCAGAGCAGCCGCCGGCACGTCGAGCTCGGGGACAAGCTCCAGATCTCGCTCCAGATCTCGCTCCAGATCTCGCTCCAGATCTCGCTCCAGATCTCGCTCCAGATCTCGCTCCAGATCTCGCTCCAGATCTCGCTCCAGATCTCGCTCCAAGCTCCAGATCTCGTCATCGAGGACAAGCTCCAGCCCCGCTTCGAGCGCGCTGTCCTCACGCGCGGCCGTTGAGGCATCCGCCGAGGGCACGGCTGCAGCGGCAGCTCGATGGTTCTCCAGCCACGCTTGGGTGGCGGTGACCTCGGCGGCACCGATCGAAAGGCTACTGAGCTCCTCGGCGCGTGTGCCGAACTCGGCGCGTGTGCCCAACTCGGCGCGTGTGCCCAACTCGGCGCGTGGCTCAGCAGCGGTGGCGACGGCCGCTGCGCCCGCGAGCGCGGCAATCTCCCCGTCGAGCTCCTCGAGCGACGGCAATCTCCCTACAGGGAGATCTGCGTCCTCGAGCGCGGCAATCTCCCTGTCGAGCTCCTCGAGCGACGGCAGCGGCAGCTCCGCCAGATGGAGAGATGGAGACCTGAGAATCTGAAGATCTGGAGATGGAGATGGAGAATCTGGAGATGGAGATGGAGATGGAGAATCTGGAGATGGAGACCTGAGAATCACGGCGCGCTCCGCCTCCCGTAGCAGATCCCGAAATGCTTCCTCGCCCGAGCCCTCGCGGGTGAGGCGTAGAGGAGTGGGGAAAGAGGCGCTGACGTCGACGGCGGTGAGCGTCGTCGTAGGCTCAGGATGCGCGTCGTCGTGGGCAGATGTGGGGTCGGTGGGCAGGGGGGCGGAGATCGGCGTGGTCATCTCCACCATCACATCGGGCAATGTGACGACGTCCACGGCTGCACTCGGCCGTGCGATGGCACTGGGGCTGCTGCTCGGGGCTATACTCGGGGTGCGCTGCTTGCGGTTCGGGCTGCTGCTGCTGGTACTGTCAGGCGTGGACGAGCTGCTCGTCGCATTGGGCACAGTCCTAATGGGGCTCGGTTCCAGTCCTGCGTGTGAGTCAGCGGCGGCAGCGAGCTGAATTGGACCGCCACCTCCCGTAGACAGTACCGAGCGCAGCGTCGCATTCAACGGCGACAGCTCATATGGCACAGGAAACCCGGCGTCCGGAGCCGCCGCTGCAGGCACTGGAAGTTCTCGGAGTGCACGGACCGAAAGTAAGAGATGCGAGACCTGCGGGCACGTGGGCCAAACGGACGATGAGATCAGCTAATGGCGCGCTGGAGCTTGAGGCTCGGCCGCCAGCCCAAGGGTCCGACACGTTCCTGCAACATCAGCGGCAATACGGTCCGAACGGCTCCACTCCGTGGAGCCGTTCGGATCGATGGCCAGAAAGGCTGCATGAGAAGAGGCCGCTGGTAAACCTCTCGTGCGTCTGCACTGGTGAAAGCTCTGGTGCCAATGTGCCTTATCCAAAGGAGTTGTGCCGGCATAAAGTTTCGAGTTCAAATGCATGCGCGGACTCGTCACACTTTAAAACACAAAAAGATCCCCTTTTTGCCTTACAATTGTATTCTCACGTTCACGTTCACGTTCACGTTAGATTGCCATCTCGGCAAGACGCACGACCACCGGTCCCGTGGAGACACAACGTGGAGGGCGCAGAGTACAATTGTATTCTTACCGAAGACAGGTGCGTAACCCGGACTTAGCCAAGTCCGGGTTATATGACGCACCTGGTCTTAGGTGCTGAACCCGGACCTAGAGAGGTGTGACGACCGGGTTTTTAACGCTGAAGCGCCGCGGCGTCGCGCTAGCTGTCGCATTCGGATTCGAACAGTCCGATCTCCGAAGGCGGGAGCACAGCAGCCGCCCATAGGTTGCCCACCCGCCCGCCCTCAACCGGAGAGCGGCTGCTGAGAGAGTACAGAGTGTGAGGAGGACCGAGGCTACCGGCAAAAGGTACCGTGCCGCGTTAGTACCCTGTGTGTAGGGGGGGGCCACCGACGCGAGCGTCGCCCTCCGACCCTCTGGTCGCGCCGTGTGGGGGGACAGCGCGAGGATACTGATCCCTCTGGTGAGGAGAGCACGTAAGTGCTGACGATGTGTGTGATGTGAGAACGCCCACGGGGGCGCGCGGAGCGCGGTGTGAACATGTGTGAATGGTTCGCGGTAATGTTTCGGCATCGTTCGCGGGCCGAATGCAATGTACAAGAGTAGATAGAGAGCCGTCGCGAGTCCGAGGCGCACGTGCAAGGCGCACGAGACCATGGCTCGGGAAGCGAGCTGTGGCAACGAAGAGGAGGTGCGCGGAGGTGCGCGCGCACGAGCTCTCTGGCGGAGGCTCAGAGACACGCATCAATTGAAACGGAGGCTGCACCTCGGGGAGACCTCCATTAGGCGGGCCGCAAAGCGGATCTACACCGAGGCTGCCATTCAGCGACGCACACGGCAACAGGTCCACACCGGGGTGCGAGAGATAGTCGCGGTGGCTGAGAACGCCATCCAGGATCGAGATGAGCGCCACCTCCTGTTCGCGAGGTGGATCGCACAAGAGCTCGTGGCGCCGCCGGCCGAAGACATGCGTGGCGAGCACGTACGCCGCCGGATCATCGACGTGGCAGGCGGCAAGGGCCGTCTCTCCGCTGAGCTCGTTCATCTCGGCTGGCCCTGTGCACTGGTCGATCCATGGGCGGGCTCTGGCAGAGCGCCGTGGCGGCTGGGCGCCTCTTGCGGCGACCATACACCCAGCCCCGACGAGCGCACGCGGCAGACGCAGACGCCGACGCCGACGCAGGCGCAGGCGCGCTTGGAGGACGAGGAGGACGACGAGGAGGAGGAGGACAAGGAGGAGGACTCGCAGCAGCCCGATGTACAGAGTGATCCATGCTCGAGCAGCGACGCTCTGGTACGGATCCCGCTCACGTTCCAAAAGGCCCTCGAGAGCCATCCTCGCCTCCTCGAGAGAACCGCGGCTCTGGTCGGATTACATCCTGATGAAGCCACTGATCACATCATCGACGTCGCGCTCGCTCGCCGCCTGCCGTTTGCGGTGCTGCCGTGCTGCGTCTTCCCGCTCCCCAACTTCACTCGGACGGGCGCCTCGGGGGGACAGGTCAAAAAGTTTGGCGCCTTCCTGCGCTACCTTGCTGACAAGGACCCTCGCATACGGCACTGCAAGCTGCCGTTCAAGGGACGGAACCACGTCCTGTTCATGCGGACTGTGGACTACGAGGGAGGTCGTCTCAAGGCGACCAAGATGGCGGACGAGCCCATCTGTCGGTTCCTCGACACCAGCGTGCCATGCACCGCGCAGCCGCCGTGCACACTGCTGCCTGGTGTGTCGCGTTGCGAAGTGCGCTGGGCTGGCAAGGGCACGGTCCTCTACCGGGCGTGCCTGACGAAATCGGTCGTCGTCTTTGCACTGGCCCATGGGGACGGTTGCAGCTCCGGGGTGAGCTCAGGGGTCCTGGATTGCATCGTGCGCGCGCACGATGGTTGGTCGGCTGACGCACTCGCCGAGCTGACCATGGCACTCGAAGACGCCGCCGCCGAGGGCCGTGCGGTGCTGGCCGAAGGCTATCCGGAGGGCGTCGCATGGGCGCAGGGCGCTGGCGCCATCACGGGCGCATGCATGCACGTGCAGCAGCTCCTCGTCCAAGGGCGCGTGTGGAGAGCGGATGGCAGCCGCAGAGCTCATGGCGACAGAGAGGTCGAAGGGGTGGGGACTGCCAGCGGCCCGCTACTCCCTCCTCTCTCCAACAACCCGAAGCGCAACGACAACCGCTTCCTTGCCTTCGCCGACTTTCTCGTTGCCACGTTCGACGGTCTCGACGCCGGCCGTGGTGTGATGTACGTGGCGGGAGGATCGGGCGGGCTCGCATTTGAACTCTCCATCCATCGGCATGTGCCGTGTGTCATCATCGATCCACGGGAGGTTCAATATGCGCCAACGCAGCGACTGGTGCTGGAGCGCAATCGCATCCTCCGTGGCGCCCTCTCTCCGTTTGTCGAAGTCTCTTCGATGGCGGCGTTCATCTGTGAACAGATCGGCTCGCACGATGTCTCGCAACTGTACGCGCGCTTTGACAGTCGTCATGTGCTTGCGGCAGCCGCCCGGATGTACGGGGACCGCAGATCAGCGGACGGGATGGCGGCAGCGGACGAGATGGCGGCAGTGGCCTCCGCCGCACTTGAGTGCTCTTTGATGGTGGGCGTTCATGCGGACGACGCCCTCGATCACATCATCGACGTCGCCCTGGCGCTGCGCAAGCCCTTTGCAGTGGCACCCTGTTGCGTCTTTTGGAAGCACGGCGGCAACGTGCGCAGACGAGCCCTCCCATCCGAGGTGGGCGGGACGTACGAACAGCTCTGTGCGTACCTCGCAAGCAGAGCACCTGGCATTCGGGAGTCGACGCTCAACTGTCAGCAGGGCGCAAACCGAATATTTTACTGGAAGCCTGAGTTTATTGAGCAGCGGAGCGACGGGGAAGCTGCCGTCGATGGTTCGTCGAGGAGCCTGAGCAGAGAGGCCAGGGAGTGCGAACTGTGCGATTCGGACGCAGTGCCCTCTGCTACTATCCAGTCTTCCTCCTCCTCCTCCTCGACGACGACAACCTCCTCCTCCTCTACCACCTCTATGACGTCTATGTAACCACTTCGATCTTCGGTTGCTCCTGAGTTCGCAGTACTGCTGCCGGCGTCTGTGCACGTGTGAGTCACACTGAGAGAGCAGTGTAAGTCTGAGGCCCGTGTGAAAATTGCGCCGGCACAAATACACCTGACCCTTCGCCTTCGTTGGTAGGGGGGCGGCATTCCGCGTCCATCCTTTCACCGTAACCGAACCTTGTTTCCGCCCTGAAGACCATCTTCTTTGTGCTTCACACACTGAAGGGATGTTTAGATAGAACAGCCCCGAGAGCGGCTGGCTGAAGGCCGAGCTCTGAGTCCGGGTATCACGTATCACTTCTATCACCCCGCCCGAGCATCAGCGCTACACAGAAGAGCTGCCCCTCCCTCCCCGTTCCGCGCGCGCGCTGCTGCCGCCGCAGACGATGAATGCGAGCACTGCCGTACAGGTACAGGTACCTAGTGACACCAATTCGAATAGCCTAGTGACCGACAGCTCCGCCGCCTTGCCCACTGGAGAGTGCGGCATGCTTGTGTACGCACGAGGGGCAGTACCAGCCGTCGCTGCCTCGTACCAGCCGGGTGCAACTACGAGCATGCAATAAGTGACGATCAGTGGCAATCAGTGGCAATCAGCGAGACGTTGGGTGAGCTACTCGAGATGCACCTGCGGTGATACGCGTCGGCGCACCCGTCGCACGCGTGCACAATCCCCCCACGCTTCAGGTTGCCGCATCGGGTGCACTTGTCTCGATTGCCGTCTTTGGTGTTCGCGGGGTCGAGCTCCTGCGTGCGCACTATGCCCATGAGGCGCGAGCCTGCATTGGCGAGGAGGAAGCACAGCTGATCTGGATAGATCGAACCGCGGTCCGGTCGTCCCTTTTGTCCCTTTACGGGCCGAACCTGAGCGTGCGAGCCAAAAAAGTGGCACGGCGTCTGACGAGTGCATTCCTTCTTATACGAGCCGTCTTGGTGCACGAAGGTTTCAATGGTGGCCACGTGATCTGACCACAGGTTAGTGGTCTTTTGGAAGGATTGGAGCCCGGAGGTGACGACCGTGCAGTATCTGATGAGGGGGCCATCAGTGGCCATCAGAGAGGTCATCAGAGAGGTCATCAGAGAGGTCATCAGAGAGGTCATCAGAGTGTCATCAGAGAGGTCATCAGAGAGGTCATCAGAGTCAATTAGAACTTGGCCATCCCAGTCATCAGAAACAATGAGTGGTCATCAGAAGCCATTCGCATACGAGACTGAGAACTTGGCCATCCCAAGCCCGCCCTCGTGCTTCGGCCTTTCGAAGACGCTCACAGTGAGCGGATGGAACTGGCGCGTCGCCTTTGGATTCTCAGCGGAGCGCATGCACCTGATGAGGGAGGCCATCAGTGTCAATCAGTGTCAATCAGAGTGACTATCAGTGGGTTCTCAGCAGAGCGCATGCACAGCTCGGTGGTACCGCACGCCTGCCAGTACAGATGACACGCAGTGAGGTAGTGGTAGCGCAGGTTGGTCGCAAATGCCTCTGCCGACGTGCCAAAGTACGCATTCTCACGCTTGCGCTGTGAGCACGAGAGCGACATGTTTGTGAACGTATGGCAGTCCAGCCCGTCGTGGATTGCATGCAGTGAGCCAACGTCGACCCTGCCCGAGAGCACCGCAATCGCAAAGTCGAGGAAGTCAAGGTGGATCAGGTTGCCCCTCTCGAGTCCGTTGAGTGTGCTCACTTGGCCGCCATCGTCGTACGTTGGCTTTGGCGCGAACGAGGGCTCCACGTACCTGATGCGGGAGGCCATCAGAAGGTCATCAGAAGGTCCTCAGAGGTCCTCAGAGATCCACAGAGGTCCTTAGATGGTCCTCAGATAGCCATCAGAGGCCAATCCAAGGCAATTGACGTTAACCGCATCCCAATCAAGGAATGTCATCAGAGGTCAATCCGAGGCAATTAACGCACTCCGCATCCCAATCAAGGAATGTCATCAGAGGTCAATCCGAGGCAATTCCGCATCCCAATCAAGGAATGTCATCAGAGGTCAATCCGAGGCAATTAACGTACTCCGCATCCCAATCAAGGAACCAAGCCGCGTTGCCCATGCTCCTCTGGTGCGCCGACCAGCCCGCACGCCCGCAGTAGAGCTCGAGCGTACGCGGACGTGTGCACGGCGTGCACAGGTCGCGCTGCTGGTTGCGTCGGACCTGCCGGCCCCTCGGCTGCTTCGCTGTGGTGGGCGCTGCCGCGCGCGCAGACGTGCCGTGGACGCCGCCACTGCTGCCGCCGCCGCGACTGTCGCCGCCACCGTTGCCGCCATCGTTGCCGTTATCGTTTCCGCGACTAATGCCGCCGCCGCCTCCATCGTTGCGGCCGCCATCACTATCGTCGCTGTCGTCGCCTTCGCCGCCGTCACCACCTTTGCCGCCGCCTTCGTCGTCGCCGTCGCCGCCGTCGCCTCCGCCTTCGCCGTCGCCTCCGCCTTCGCCTTCGCCGCCGTTTTCGCCGAAGCCACCGTCGCCGTTGGCGTCGGCATCTCCATCGTCAGCACCGGATGCATGCTGAGCAACGATGTTGATCGATCGGGCACGGCGCTCGACCTCCGCCCACGAGGTACAGCGCCAACCAGAGGGCTCACCTGCCATTTTTGGAGCACTCGCGCTGGGTGGCCTCTGATGATAATGTTTCGTAAAGTGGCGGCTGCATCTCTCACGTAGAATGTGGACGTCGGTGCTCCAATCCGGACGTCCTCGCGCCTTGTCCTCACCAAAATAGTACCTGAGGAGGTAGGCGATCAGAGAACAACAGAAACCATTAGAGGGGTCATCAGATGTCATCAGTGGATAGCACGTACGTGGGCAGCTCTGGCCTTGCCTCGGTCACAAAGAGGCAGCCGAGCAGCTCAAGCACCTGGCGTTGGAACGGCGCACTCTGCGCGTTCACCTGTACCGACACACGTTGAAACACGGGCGTCATCAGAGGTCATCATCAGAGGTCATCATTGGCCATCAGACGCAATCAGACGTCATCAACCCACCTGCACCGACACGTCGTGCCACGGACGGCACACGCGCAGGGCGTCGCCGTTGAGGTCAATGGCGAGGCCAGTGCGCACGCACGCCTCGCGATCGCTACCCCATGCAACGGTCGGGCACGCATGCAGCTGGTGCGCGTAGAGCACGTCCGTCTTGTCATCGAGGACATACCCGTCCCCGTCCTCGGCCACAGCCCACGCCGTAAGTGAGACAAGGACCTCTGTGGGCTGGTGGCCGCGATCTGTCCGGCAGCCGGCAGCCGTCGGGGCCTTGACCACAGGCTCGGTGAGCTGCTCATGAAATTCGTCGAAGCGCTTGAGCATGAACTGGGCGTCCTCCTCAATCCAAAGCGCCACGAGACGACCCTTGAGCCCCCCGGCAGTGTGCTCGGGGAGCCTCAGCTGGTTCTGATCTGTGAAGTCGAGCTCGAGGGCCACGTCAGCCTCGGGTGGAGGGGCCGACGCCACCAGCCGCCTCGCGGCTATCTTTGTCTCCTCTGTGGCGTTTTCGTCAGCCTCGACGAGGGCAAGAGCCACTGCCGCCACCCCGTGGCACAGGGAGCTGTACTCTGTGCGAGCCTGGTGGCCACACGCATGCAGCCTCAGAGCCGCGTGGGTGCCGAGGTGGCGCGGCGGGCGCACGCCACCAATCGAATCCGGCGCCACGAGCTCATGAGCGGGATGCTGCACGCGAGAGACGTCGGTACGACCGTCCGTCCGTCCATCCAACCAACGTAGCACTTTGGCACTCGCACCAAACGGCGCCTTCCTCGCCACCAGATCCACGTAAGATTGCAGCGCGTGGTCGATACCCTGACCGTCGAACTCGGGCAGCACGGCAACAAGCGGCACCTGAGGAGGGAGGCAGTCAGAGGTCATCGGAGGTCATCAGAAGGTCATCAGAGGTCATTCTAGAGTCTGGCAGTCGGGCGGCGAGTGGCACCTCTAGCACGAGCTCCTTCGAGCTTCCATCTTCTTCCAAGGCCGCGTGGAACGCGCGCACGACCGCGAGGCCGACGACTTCAATCTGCAGGCGTGCGAACACCACAAAGGTCAGCTGGTCGTCGTTGGCGTCTGCTGCCGGCCCGCCGCTCGCTGCGGATGCCGATGGCGCTCCCTGATGATCCCTGATGACGCTCCCTGATGATGACGATGCGCCTAAGCCGGAGCTGCTGCTGCCTGAACCACCACGCGTGTCTGAAGAGGTGCGCCTGATGAAATAGTCATCCAAAATGTCGTCAACATCCGCCTGGCCGAAGCACCTGGCGAGGACGCCGTGCACGGCCAATGCCTGGTGGGCGAGCAGGTGCTCGGCGTACCTGTGATGAGGGCGGCCATCGGAGGTCATCAGAGGCCATCGGAGGCCATCGGTGGTAATCAGAGGTCATCAGAGGTCATCAGAAGTCATCAGAGGTCATCATATGTCATCAGATGAATTAAGATGCAATCAGCGTCAGAGGCCATCAGATCAGATTATATCCTTTATATCCGTCGGAGATATATCCACGCACCCAAAATCGAAGCCCAACGTGTATTCGTCGAGGGGCGGCTGGGCTGCCGCCGCACGCTGCCCCCGGCTGGGCAGCCGACGCGCGGGCAATGCAGGCCGCGCTGGCCTGGGTAGGCGCTTGCGAGGGGAGGCGGCGGGCACAAGACCCTCCTCCAGCCCGAGCTCCTTAAAGAGCGCCTTGTTACGCTCTATATTCCTCAACCTCAGCTGTTCTATCATAGGTAGCTCCTCGAGCGACGAGGTGCCCAAGGAGGCCGCGAGGTCAGTGCGAGGCTTCACCTGATGAGGGAGGCCATCAGAGGTCATCAGAAGCAATCAGAAGGGTCATCAGCGGGCATCAGTGGTCCGTGCGAGGCCTCACGTGCTCTCGTGGTACGTGGTGCACGTAGGATTCATCCGTGTACCGTACGTCCACCGTGCCGTCCGCGTGCGCCGCAGTGACAGTGCCTGGGAACCAGTCATGCAGCTCGCCGCTCGAGTACCGGTATGAAGGCGCTCTATCCCCTTGGTTGATCCACCATCGGCCACTCACCAGAGTGCCCACCCTGTAGCTCGGCACCGCCGACGACGTCTCGCCACGGGCATGGGTGGCGGCTGGCTGCGCAGTCGGATTGGCAGCCCGAGCAGACCCTGCAGCAGCAGCAGCAGTAGTAGCAGCAGTGGGTTGCTTGCGAGAGGCCTTGGCCGAGGGGGCCAGCCTGGCAGCCCGAGCAGCCCCAGCAGTAGCAGTCCCCCCAGCAGCACCCCCGGCAGCAGCCGCAGCCGCCATCCGTTTCTTGCCTGAGGCTTTGACGGAAAGGGCGGCCGCTGGTTTGGCACTCTGGAGCACTCTGTTGTGGAGCGGTTGGTCCTCGTCGTCCTCGTCACTTGAGGAGGACGTCGCGGAGGAGTAGGGGGCCGCTGCGCTGGCGCTGGCGCTGGCACTACCAGCGCGGACAGCATCGGGTGGTTTGGTGGGTGCGCCATCGAGGAGCCATGCTGTACACTTCTCGAGGCTCGGTCCACAGACCTCAACAGCCTTCATTACGTGCTGATGTGCAAAACCCATGCTGACCATCTCGCCAACCAAGCTCACGTTGTCACCGGTAGGCGCCCCTGGCGCGGGATCATTCGCATGGTCGAGCAGGTGCTGTATGGTCGCGTTTTGGTCGTCGCCGCACGCAGCGATCGCGATCCGAATGCGCTCGACCTGATTAGGGAGGGCACACTCAGCATGCAAAGAGGGAGGTCATCAGCATGCAATCAGGGGTGCGATCCGACGCGCTCTACCTCGAAACCCATCGCCACGAGTGTGACCTCCATCGATGCCGACGTGGCCGAGAGTGTTTCGTCGAAGCCTCCACTCTCTCCGCCTCCAGTGCCGCCACCGTCGCCCCCTCCCCCTCCCCCTCCCCCAGCGCCGCCACCGTCGCCCTCTCCCCGAGCGCGGTCATCGTCGCCCCCTCCTCCCCCTCCTCCACCCACGCCGCCACGTGTCACCTCCACCATGGTCACATCCATCGACTCGTCAAGACCAATCTCGGCCTCAATCTCGTCGTCGAGATCGATCACGTGCTGCTCGGGTTCGCGCAGCTCGGCAGGCGGGCGTTGCTCGGAGGGATGAACCTCGGATGGCCGCCGTTGCTCGGTGGGAGGTCGTCGCTCGATCGCAATCGAGCCAAGGCGTCGTCCCTCGGCGGCCGTTGGCCCAAAGGGACCTCCAGTGCCCACGCACGTGCCGACCTCGTGATGACCACTGATGACGAACTCGTCGCTTTCCGGCGCATGGGCGTCGTCGTGGGCGCCGCCGGCCTGCATGGGAGTCTGCTCGTGTGCGTCGGCAGCGTCGTCCTGAGCGCAACCATGGGCGTCGTACTGAGCGCCTTCAGCGTTGTCTTGAGCGTCATCCCACACCACATCGTCGCCGTCGTCGAAATCGGCTGCAAACTCTGCCACCGCCGCCCCCGCCGCCTCCGCCGCGTTGGCCGCCACCTCGGCCGCCACCTCGGCCGCCACCTCGGCCGCCACCTCAGCGGCCAACGCCGTCGCCACCTCTGCCATCAGCCGCCCCGCCACCAACCCCTCCGCCACCTGGGCCGCCGCCGCCACCGCCGCCACCGCCGCCGCCGTCACCGCCGCCACCGCCACTGCCTCGTCCGCTGCCTCGCGAGTGCCGCCGATTACAGTCGCGCCGCCGCTGGCCTCCGAGGGCCTCTGAGGACCTCTGAGGACCTCGGCGGTAGGCGACGGCGGCTTCTCATCGCACTGTTCGGCGCACTGCTCGGCGGGTTGCCCTGGCATCTGTGCTGCAGGTTGCCCTGGCTCGCGTGCCGCGGGCTCCTCCATCGGCGAGTGCTCAGGGGAGTACACTGGTGAGTACGCTGGCGAGTCTCGCTCGGAAGAGTCTCGCCGTCGATGTCGGCCTTGCGACCGTGATCGTGATCGCGACCGCGACCGTGACCGCGACCGCTGCTGATGGCGCCGGCCCGCTGCCATGTGGCCGTCACGGCCACGGCCTTTGCCATATCCGGCGTCTTCGCCACGGCCTTTGCCATACCCACCGCCTTTGCCATACCCACCGCCTTTGCCATACCCACCGCCTTTGCCGTACCCGCCTTTGCCGTTGCTATGGTAGCCCCCGCCTTTGGCGTGGTGGCCACCTCCGTTGCCGTGGCCACCACCGCCTTTGCCATAACCGCCGTGACCGTAGCCGTCATCACGACCGCGCTTCCTTTCGCGCGAGCACAGGTCATCGAGGGTCATGTCGAGATTTGAACGCCGCCCATCGTCCGGACGATCGCCCATCGTTCCACTGGAGTCCCTCCGTGACGCGGGACGCGGGGCGCTGGACTCGTGTGAAGCAAAACAGAACCCTTTTTCCCCACACGAAGAGTCAGGTCGTCGCCAGACCGGTTTGGTTTCTTTCTAACAAGTCGATTACCCCACATGCTACGGTGCCGCGTCACGGAAAATTCATTTCCGAAAGATTAGCACGAGCCATGGACGAGCCGAGAGGTCCGACGCCCGACGCCCCTCTCCAGCCTCCAGGAATACAAGTACCAGTCTGTAGTACAGTACAGTGGTACGAACCAATCTCGAAACCACACACACTTCGCCAGGTTATCATCTTCTTAGCGGCGCCCCGCTTGCTGGCCTCCTGACCAGGGTAAAGTAGTCATGTAAGCGCGCCCCACCGGGCACGCTCGAGGAGGGTCTCTTGTTTTCTTACAATAGTATTCACACCTGCCAATTTCACGAATGGAGTGACGAATTCCGCCATGCGACCGCCCGGCCACCGTAGCGCTCTCCTCCGCGTCTTCCCGGCGTTCATCTTTGGATTGTGCGTCGTGGCACTGCTCTCGGGCGCCTGCCCGGCGGGGCGCTGTCTTTTCTCAAAGCGGGAGACCATCATCATCATCGGCGCCGGCGCGGCGGGCCTGGCCGCGGCGGCGGCGCTCAATACGGTGGCAAACGTGCTCGTCCTCGAGGCGCAGGAGCGGCTCGGCGGCCGCGTGCACACGAATCGGAGCCTGGGAGTGCCCATTGAGCTGGGCGCGGTCTGGATCCACCGCGCTGAGGGTAACGTGGTCTCCGAGCTCGCACGCAGGTTTGGCTGCGCTTCGGTGGTGACCGAAAACAAGCAACTGCAACTCCACGACGAGGACGGCACGCCCATGCCCACGTCGCTCGTGAGCCAGGTGTACGCCGAGTTTATACGCACCATCATGCCCGAGTTTTTGCGCCGGCGTGCCCAGCTGCCGAGCGCGGCGCACGACGTGGACATGGAAACTCTCATGCGTGCACTGCTGCCGTCCGCGGCCAGGCTGAGCGACGTGCGGCAGCAGTGCATCTTCGACTTTTTGCTCTTCCGCGACATCGTGCAGGACCACACGGCCGACCTGCGTCAGACGAGCGCGCGCGAGTATGACACCGACATGTACGGCGGCAAGGGCAAGGACGAAGTGCTGCCGGGCGGCTATGACTGCATCGTGCGTGGGCTGTCGCGCGGTGTGGAGGTGCGCACGGGGCGTGCGGGCGAGGTGGAGCGGCTGCGGTATGGCGAGGCGAGGGGCGTCGAGGCGCACCTGGCCGATGGCTCAGTCGTCCGCGCCGACCGCGCCATAGTCACATTGCCACTCGGAGTGCTCCGAGTGGGGATTGAAGCGCAGCAGGCGGCCACCGGCGCGGCCAACTCGTCGTCAACGTCGTCCCCGTCCTCGTCGTCGTCCTCGGCGTGGCCGCGCGGCGCTGTGCGTTTCGAGCCGCCCCTCCCTACGCGCTGGCTGCTGCCGCTGTCCAAGCTTGGGTGGGGCGAGGCTCTCAAAGTAGGGTTGCGCTTCCCGAACATCTTTTGGGCGCCGACGGCGCATTTCTTGGGAAAGGTGGGCGGCGGTTGCACCGCATACGGCAGCTCGCGACACATGGAGTTCGTCAACCTAGCCGTGTACACGGGCGCGCCCGTGCTGCTCATGGAGACGGAGAGGGCGTGGGCGCGAACGCTCGCCGCAATGCCGGACGAGCAACTCTTGGGCGTCGTGATGGGCGAGCTGCGGCGCATGTACCCTGGCGCTCCCGCGCCGACCGCCACCGTCGTCGCGCGGCTGGGTGAGAACGTGTTCCAGCGCGGCGCGTTCACGTTCATGCCGCCGCGCGAGACGAGTGAGCTGCAACGCCGCCTGTGGCAGCCGCTCGCGGCCGGGCGCGTGTTCCTTGCGGGTGAGCACACCTCGGTGCTGCATGCGGGCACGGTGCACGGCGCCGTCGTGAGCGGCCGGCAGGCGGCTGCGCAGGTGCGCGCGGCGATGCGTGGCGAGCCGTTGGTCGCGGCGGCCGAGAGGTTCCACGAGCAGTACCGCGAGCGGCTATACCGTGCCAACTATGGCGACGATCATGAGGACGAGCGTTGGTATTTTTGGGGCGGCCTCGGCGGAGGCGGGCAGGACGCGGCCAGCGAGGGCGACGATGACGATCCCGAGGAGGAGGTGTGGGACCGCAACCCGTAGGTTGCTCGCTACACAATATTAGGTACCCTCCACGCTCACTACCGTACGAAAACCAAGAAGTGCATGCTCCGGGTCGGGTTATTCGCTCCGACGCCATGTCCGACGCACCGCACCGACGACGAACCGCGCGGGCCGCGGGGGCGGGGGCGCGCGCGCCCGCCCGGCCTGTTCCGGGCCGGGGCCCGGGGGCGAGAATAGGCCGCATTCCTCTATAATCTATAAGGTTGCGATAACGCGCTTTGGTGAGCGCGCGGTGCCGCACGCCAGGGGCCGCAAGCAGGCGCCATGGCCACACACAGGGGACACACACAACACACGACGGTCTACTGTAGCTAAGTCCTGGACAAGGACATAGTCTCGTCTCTGTTCATTCATGCTGGTTCGAATGGAGCATACTGGTCATCATTGTTCTGTGTTCGAATCCTTCAGAAGAAGATGTTCTCATACATCTGCAGGGCGCCCATCGCCTCTGGCATGAGAGAAGAATGATGCTCCATAATCTGCCATTTCGTCCCATTCCAGGCGTAGACAAACGTGAAGCGAGCCTGCACCGAGGCACCCGTGGTGGAGAAGGTGAAGGTGTAAATGCCGGAGTGGATTGCGAGGTCGCCAAAGGTGCGAATGTTCGACTGGTCGATCACGCCGCTCGGGCCTTTTGCCAGAAAGTGCTCAAAGTAATCCTCCCTCTCCTCGGTGGTGTGGCGAACCGTGTTGGACAAAGTCGGCAGCAGGATGGCGTTGGGCGCATAGAGTGCCGAAACTTCTTTGGGCTCTTGAGTTTGGAGTGCCTTGTTCCATACATCGAAGAGGCCGGCGATTTCGTCCTTGAGTGCCGTCTTCGTCGGCGTGACGTCTTCTTCGGTGGTCTGCTCCGTGACTTCGGTCTTGGGTACTTCGGTGGTCTTGGGTACTTTAGACCCGCGCAGGTCATCCGGCAGCGCGGGGTCGAGAGTGGATGCCGTCATGGCCACGAGTGGCGCGACGAGCAGCAGGCTTATGAGGATGCGCATGATTGGATGTATCCTGCGCAAATGTAACACCAGTTAGCTCGCAGCGTATCTGTTGGCTCGTGCGATCAACACAAAGGCCGACATACCGCTCGACGGAGCCAAATTTGGATGGAAACCGAGTCGGCTACAGTCCATATTTGGTACTACACGTCTCTTGCATGTCAAAAAGAAGGACACACGAACAGCATGGTTGAGTTTGGTTTTGGGTATTGAGAAACGTAGTTCAGTATGAATACAGTACGCATTCAACTCTTTTTCTGAGTCTCGTCACACACGTGGCAGTCCCTCCACGAGGGCCGAGCAGACGAGCCGCGGCATGGGCCGCGAGAAGCAAGAGCAGCTTTCGACCAAGGAGGCAAAGAAGAAGGCGGTGGAGGAGGCCGCCAAGCCTCCGCCGCCCGAAGAGCCGAAGCGCAAGCTCAACAAGATCAGGACCAACGTGCACGTCGCCAAGGTGGACCGCGTTGTCACCTTGGCCGCGGTGCCGGCGGCAGGCAAGGATGGTGGCGGAGGCAAGGGTGGCGCCTCCACGACCGCCGCCGCGGCTGGGGACTGGGTATGCCCGGCTTGCACCGCCGAATGCTTCGCCTCGCGCACCGAGTGCTTCCGCTGCAAGACGCCGCGGCCCAAGGATGATGGCATCACGGTCATGCCAGCATCCAAGGCGCCAGTGGCATTGGCCGCCGCCAAGGCGGCAGCAGCCGGCAGCAGCGGCGTCGGCGTCGGCGTCGGTGGCGTCGGTGGCGTCGGTGGCGGCGGTGGCGGCGCACCGGGCACCTCGTCGGGCACGTCGTCAGAGGCGGCCGAGGTGACCATCATCCTCAAGGAGTGGCAGCGGCTGCCGCGCCAGCTGCTCCAGCAGCACACGGATAAGGCCAAGGCGCCCAAGCCCGACTTCCAGCTGCACCGTGTACGCGGCGAGCTGCGCGGGCGCGTCAAGCTCTGCCTGCCTAAGGAACTCGCCGCCCCCGAGACGACCTTCGACTGCCCGCTCGCCGCCCTCTCCAGCCAAGATGCGTACCAGAAGGCCGCGCTCTATGCGCTCTACCAACTTGGACCGACGATTGCGCACCACCGCGTGCTGCCCGATCCCTACCGCGAGATCTGGGTGGGCTGGCAGACTGAGCCTCCTCCGCCGCCGCCAGGCGCGCCAGGCAGCGGAGTGGGCGGCGGAGGTGGCGGCGGCGGCGGCGGCGGCGGAGGCGGCGGAGGCGGCGGGCGGCGCGGCGGCGAGGGCGACGAGCGTGCCGAGGACTGGGTGTGCCCAGGCTGCACGGCGAGCGTCTTCGGCTCCAAGGACGCCTGCTTCCGCTGCCAGACACCGCGCCCCTCGGGGTACGGCTCAAAAGACAAAGCTCTCTCGCTGACCATCTCTGCTGAGGGGCGTGAGGCGGCCCTGCAAGCGCTCGCCATGGCGGTGGGCGCTGCGGCCTCCTCCGCGGCCGGCACGGAGACCTCCGCCACCGCTGTGGCCGCCGATGCCAAGCTGGTGAACGAGCTGCGTGCGCTCGGCTTCGCGGCAGACGCAGCGGACGCGGCGGCGCGGCACGTGCGCGCAACCTCTGGTACCGAAGCGGATGCGGGCGGCGGCGGAGGCGCTGGTGGCGGAGGCAGCGGCGGCGCTGGCTCGCGCACGAAAAAAGACCGCGCGATCGATTGGCTGTGCCTCATGCTGCCTGAGCAGGTGGGAGACGCGCTGCTCGCGACTCTGAGTGTCCTCTGATTGCCGTCTGATTGCGTCCCTCATTGCATGCAGGAGCTACCGCTCGCCTTCCAAGTGAAGCAGCGTGTGCAGATTGTCAAGGCCGCCGACCGTACGCCCAAGCCGCCGCCGCCGCCGCCGCCGCCGCCGGTGCCGACAGCACCAGGAAAGGCCGCCGCGGACGCGGCCGAGGTGGTGCCGACCCAATTAACGGCGCAATTAACGGCCGAGGTGGTGCCGACCCCTTTGCAGAGCGCGCCGTCGGCAGCGCCCAAGGCTCTGGCAGGTGCGAGTGCGGCGCAGCGGGCGCTCACGGCGTGTGGTTTCAGCCGAGCGGATGTGGACGCGGCTCTCATGCTGGCTCGAGGCGATGAGTTGGGTGCGCGGATGCTGCTTCTGTCGCTGCTGGCACGCCAAGCTCGGCGGACGCTCGCACCCTCTCTGGTGCCCTTGGGCGGCGGTGCGAGCGTCGTCGTGGGCGGCGGTGCGGACGAGGACGAGGGCGACGAAGACGAGGACGAGCACGAGGATGTTCACGACGTCGCGTCGGCCATGGGCGAGGAGGAGCTGCGAGCGGTGGCCGAAGAAGAGAAGGAGGTGCTCCGGGCGATTTATGGGGAGGCATTCCGCGAAGAGGAGGCGCCTGTGGCCGACGGCACGCTGGTGCGAATGATGCATGTGCATCTCGAGAGCTTGCCCATCGCCGGCACGCTGACACTGCACATCACCGATGGAGCGGCGTGGCCTGATTCCCACAGCGCCGCAGAGGGCGGCGCGAGTTGTCCACAGGACGGGACGGCGACGAGCGCGACGAGGGGCGCGCACTACCCGCAGCGGGCGGCGCTGCCCTTGTTTGTGCCCTCGGAGCGCGGGGCCTTGCCGCCGCAGGCGTGCCTCGCAATCACTTACGCTCTCGCATGCAAGGCGCGCAAGCTCGCGCGGACCGCTGCGCCGGCCATGTACGAGCTGGCCACGTGGCTTGAGGAGGCTGCGCTGGCTGAGGTTGCCGTGGCCGCTCGAGCTGGCCACGTGGCGCCTCCGCCCGCGCTGCTCGCGTCGTCAGCGCTCGAGGCAGCGCCTGCGGCGGGAGACGGCGGTGTGAAGCGACCGTGTGAAGACGGCGGTGAAGCGACCGGCGAGGCCGAGGCCGCCGTGGAGGACGTGAGCGACCGTGTGAGTGAGGGCGGCGTGAGCGTGAGCGACTTGTCCGAAGCTACGACGGTGCTTGCCGCCGTCGGTCGAGGTGCTGGCACACAAGGCGGTCGCAACAGCGCCAAGGAGGGGCGCGCCGGGGGCGCGAGCGGCGAGCGGCGCGCTCGCTTCGGCCGTGAGCCTCAGCCGATAGACCCGACGAGTGAGGCATGCAAGCGGGCGAATGCCTCGCTTCTTTCGGAGCAGCAGCGGCTGGACAGTAGTCCCGACGAGGCACGCCGCAGGCTGCCCGCGTACGGCGCGCGCGCTGAGCTCCTCGAAGCACTGCGCAAGTCGCGAGTCGTGGTCGTCTCTGGAGAGACTGGCTGCGGCAAGTCGACGCAGGTGCCGCAGTATCTGCTCGAGGACATGTGCGCGGCGGGGCGGGGCGGCGAGTGCTCGATCGTCGTGACGCAGCCCCGTCGCATCGCCGCCATTGCGCTGGCGGAGCGTGTGGCGAGTGAACGTGGCGGCGGCAAGGCGGGGGGCGTGGTGGGCTATGCCGTTCGCCTCGAGTCCAAGGTGACGATGGACGTGACGAGGCTGCTCTTCTGTACCACCGGCGTGCTCTTGCAGCGGCTGCGCACCGACCCGACGCTGCGCGAGCTCTCGCACGTGGTGATCGACGAAGTGCACGAGCGGTCGCTCGATTCCGACTTTCTGCTCATCGTGCTGCGCGATGCCCTCGCTGCCAATCCCAACCTTCGCGTCGTGCTCATGTCGGCCACTCTCAACGCCGCCGGCTTCGCCGCCTACTTTGGCGGTGCCGCCATGCTCCACATCCCGGGTCGAACGTTCCCCATCGACGACTACTTTCTCGAAGATGCGATCGAAGCGACGGGCTACGTCGCGCGCGGCAAGCTGCTCCTGCGGGGTGAGGAGGCGGAGGAGGAGCTCGCCCCCCTCGCCGAGCAGCTGAGCACCGCCGCCACCGCCGCTGCCGCCGCCGACGCCGCAACGGTCGAAGCCGCCGCGGACGTCTCTGTGGCCGACGTGGCCTCGGGCGGTGCCTATTCCGACCGGACGAAGAAGGCGCTGCAGACACTACCCGCCGGCCAGGTACCCTCGGCGCTGCTGATGACCGCAGATGACCGCAGATGACCGCAGATGACCGCTGATGACCGCTGATGACCGCTGATGACCGCTGATGACCGCTGATGACCGCTGATGACCGCTGATGACCGCAGATGACCGCTGATGACCGCTGATGACCGCTGATGACCGCAGATGACCGCTGATGACCGCTGATGACCGCTGATGACCACTGATTGCCGCTGATCGCCAGGTACCCTCGGAGCTCGTCGCGGCGCTCCTCTCGAAGGTCGATGATGACGCGACGGAGGAGGAGCGCACCCTGGCCGCGAGCGCCAAGGGTGGTGGTGGTGGTGGCGGTGGCGGTGGTGGTGGTGGCGTGGGCGGCTTTGGGCGCGGCGCGGTACTGATCTTCCTTCCAGGTGTCCCCGAGATACGCCGGCTCCAGCAAGACCTTGCACGCAGCCCGAACGCCACACGCTGGCTGCTGCTGCCGCTGCACGGCGAGCTCCCCGCGCAGGAGCAGCGCAAAGTCTTTCAACGGCCGCCTCCCTCGCAACGCAAGGTCATTCTGGCGACCAACGTGGCGGAGACCTCGCTGACCATCGACGACGTCACCGTGGTCATCGACACAGGCCGTGTCAAGCAGGCGAGCTACGATGCGCTCCACTCGGCGGCTGAGTGCCACTGCGTGCATGCTGAGTGCCACTGAGTGCCACTGAGTGCATGCTGAGTGCCACTGAGTGCCACTGAGTGCCACTGAGTGCCACTGAGTGCCACTGAGTGCCACTGAGTGCCACTGAGTGCCACTGAGTGCCACTGAGTGCCACTGAGTGCCACTGAGTGCCACTGATTGCCTCCCTCATCAGGCGAGCTACGATGTGCTCAACTCGGCGGCCACGCTCGAGGAGACCTGGGCACCCCGAGCCTCGCGCCGTCAGCGGCGCGGGCGCGCGGGACGCACGCGCCACGGCCAGTACTGGGCCCTCTACTCGCGTGCGCAAGAGCGACGGCTGCCGGAGCAGGCGCCGCCTGAGATCCTTCGTGTGCCCCTCGAGAACCTGTATTTGCAGGTGAGGGGGCCCTTGGGCTGTGACTGGACGTGACTTGACGCGACTTGACGTGCCTTGACGTGACTTGACGTGACTTGACGTGACTTGACGCGACTTGACGTGCCTTGACGTGCCTGTCCTTCCTACAGGTGATGGCCCTTGGGCTGGGCAATGGCGACGCGCGTGCCTTTCTGCGTCGCGCGCTCGACCCGCCCACCGATACGGCGCTCGAACACGCCGCGGCCGCGCTGCACCGTGTGGGCGCCCTCAAAGGAGGAGCCGCACCCCCGCCCGTGGGCGAGTCGGCTCCACAGGCCCTCACAGCGCCCATTCGCGCCAGAGTGGACGCCTGGACGAACGCCAAGAAGGTCAAGGACTACAAGAAGGCCGATGCGATCCGAGACGAGCTTCGCAAGGCGGCCATCGATGTCGAGCGCGCCGCCGCGCAGATGCGGCAGGAGGCGGGGGCACCAGCGGCGGCGGCGGCGGCGGCGGCGGCGGCGGCGGCGGCGGCGGCGGGACCCTCGCCGCAGGCTCCGCTACGCGAAGAATTGACGCCGTTGGGCTCGCACCTGGCGCGTATGCCGCTCGAGCCGCGTGTGGGCAAGATCCTCATCTATGGCGCCCTGCTCGGTTGCATCGACCCGGCGCTCACGATTGCGGCCGCCATGAGCCTCTCGCGCTCGCCATTCCTCACGCCCCACGAGCGACGACAGGAGGCCGCCACCGCGCGCGCCGACTTTGTCCGCGATCGGTCGGACCACCTCGCCTTGCTCCGCGCTTACGAAGCCTGGGAGCTCGAGTACGAGCTCTAATTGCCTCTGATGGCCTCTGATGGCCTCTGATGGCCTCTGATGGCCTCTGATGGCCTCTGATGTCCTCTGATGGCCTCCTTCATTAGGTACGATGTCGTTGGATCGCATGCGGCACGACGCTTTGCCGAGGCGCACTTCTTATCTCCGAACGGGATGGAAGAGCTCCACGGCCTCCGACGCACACTCGGCGCACAATTGGCCGACATTGGGTTTGCCCGCTCGAGCGCACAGGCAGCCGAGCGTGCCGAAGCCAATGAGTCCGCCACTCAGCCCACCACTCAGCCGGCGAGCGAGTCGCCCAACCTCGTGCGCGCGCTCGTGTGTGCCGGCCTCTACCCCAATTTGGTACGTGTGCGCATGCCCGATACCAAGTACGTGGCTACCGCGCAGGGCGCCATCGAGGCTGCCAATGACGACGCGCGCGCCATTCGCTTCTACACGCTCCCCAATTCGCGCGTCTTCTTGCACCCGAGCTGCGCCCTCTTCACCGAGACAGCCTTCAACGCCCGCTGGCTCGTCTACACGTCGAAGCAGCAGGTGGCCGCTGAGAAGGTCTACGTGCGCGACGTGAGTGCGGTCTCGCCGCTCGCCCTGCTCCTCTTCGGCGGAGAGGTGCAGGTGAGTCATAGCAGCGGCACCGTCACCATCGACGGCCAAATCTCCTTCGAGGCACCCGGGCGTGTCGCGGTGCTCGTGCGGGAGCTGCGCGCAGAGCTCGATAAGCTTCTCGCCGAGAAGCTCGCGGACCCGTCCCTCGAGATCGGGACGCACCCTGTGGTCAAGGCCATCGTCAACCTCATCAACACGGAGCGTGCGGGCTTCTCATGAGGATTCGTCAACCTCATCAACACGGGGCGTGCGGGCGTCTCATGAGGCTCGGGTAGAGAGCTTCCAAATGGCGTCGACGCCGATGGTGCCATCTGCCGCGGCACGGTCCTCCATGCTGGGTTGTGGTGCGCCGCCGTCAATGGGCGCCCCCGCCGGCGCACTCTGCACGCTCTGCTCCGCCCCCATGATCTGGTTTGTGGCACGTGCCTCGTCGCGGAGGAAGGGGTACGTACCTTCTAGCACCCGGCCTCATGTTTTCCCCCAAGGTTTTCCCGCACACGACAGGAAACGAAAATATCGCTCTTTCACAACCGTCTTCTCTGTGCATCACACTTGTTAGGGATGTTAAGTAATAATCAGCCCCGAGAGCTGGCCTTGTGAGGCCGAGCTCTGAGTCCCTGAGTGTGAGGCGCCGAGAGACGGCGGTCGGGACGGAGGTTAAGGCGGTCGGGCGGTGTCGTGCGGTCACTGGTTTGAATCCCGCACGACAAACGCGGCGGAGCCGCTGACCAGGATCAGAATGCGCGCGCTTTGGGCGACGTCTCAGGAGAATCTCAGGAGACCTTTCTGGGTCAATAGTATTGACCCAGAAAGGCGACCTTTCTGGGTCAATAGTATTGACCCAGAAGTATTGATGACCCAGAAAGGCGTTCCTGGGCCACACAATTACGGATCTCGCTTGCCAGATTTGGTAAGCACAGTATGCTTCTGTATATTCATGGGATGCGTGCATGCATGCACGTTGCACGCATGTTATAGTTTCACCCGCCCGCCGGCGCTCCGGGCTCGACAGTACGGGTCGAGGTGTTGCGCCTGCCGCCCTTAACGTTGTTCGCTCTGGAAGACAACCAATATAGCGCAAGCGCTAGAACCCACCAGACTGCAGACACCTGTGAAAACGTTGGGATATGAACATTTTCATTTTCATGCAGGTCGTTCCGTTTTCAGCACTCTAACGCGTTCTATCTACACACCGCGAAAAAGGCGCGACGCGAGCGCGACCCATCATGATCATCGTTTGCCAGCAAGTGCCATCCGAAGCAAATCCGAAGATGCAAAAGATCCGAATCCCGCATGCACGTTCTCTGCCATAGTGCCGCCCACCAGCAAACATCCCAGCCACCGGGCCACCGGGCCACATCTCCGCCATCCATCCGCCATCCATCGGGTCCAACGCCGCCGTTCACGCCGCCGTCCTCCAGCCCGTGACGAGCGCACTCAGCACTCCGCCGGCACCGGGCGTGCCACGTCGACGCTCGCGGCCGGATCCTCGACCCCCTCGGCGTCGCCCACCGGCGCATCATCCGTCCCGGCGTCGCCCACCGGCGCACTAGCAAGGGCGCGCCCCTCCCCATGCGCCCGCCCCCCATGGGCGCCCTTGGGCATGCGCGGCGGGCGTGGCTTGGGCTCGGGCGCCCTGTTGGGCTTCTCGATGGCGTGGTTCATCGGGCGCGCGTGCAGCCCCGACCGCGACTTGATGCCTACAGAAGGGAAGGCGGTGCAGAAGCCCTCCTCGAGCGTGCCTGATGAGGGAGGCAATCAGCGTATGAGACGAGGGAGGTCATCAGCGACCATCAGTGGCCAGCAAGTGAGAGGGCATTCGAATGTCCACCTCGAGCGCGCACGCGGGTGGCTTCTTGAGAAGCAATCAGAGGTCATCAGACGCAATCAGAGGTCATCATCAGAGGCCTTGGGCGTACGCAGGTCCATCGGTGGCTTCTTGTGCCCCTGGCGGTGGGCCTCGCCGCCGGCAGCGCATGCACGGCTCTCGTACGCAGCCACGTCAACGGCGGCGCCCACGACGGCGCCGCCACTCTCGATCGTGGGCAGCTTGGCGGGAGCGGAGGTGGGGTGGTAGAGTCGGCCGTTGAGGCCGCGGTGCGCCTTGGCGCCGACAGGTGCGAACGCGAGGTCCTGCAGCTTGTGCAGCTGCGCACGCAGCATCTTGACCTGCACGTCCGCCGAGGAGAGCTTCTCTGCGAGTACGGCCGCTCGCGCCTCGGCCGTCTCGGCCCGCTCCGTCGCGTCGCGCGCCGCACGCACGGCTCCCTCGAGCTTCGAACGCTGCGCGACCACAATCTCCGCGGGCATCGGATTGTTCTCGGCAGCGGGCCGACGTGTGGGCAAAGGAAGGAGCGCCGCCGCCGCACGCTGCGCCACGGCAACTTCCTTTGCCGCGACCTTCTCCTCGCGCTGCTTGAGCGCGCGCTCAGCCGCCTCGAGCCGGCGCTGCAGCTCGGCCGCGCGCTGTTCCGAGCGCTCGGCCGCCTTCTGCAGCTCGGCCTCGCGCTGTCCCGAGCGCTCGACCGCCTCGAGCCGGCGCTGCATTTCGGCCGCACGAGACTTGGCGCTGTCACGCTCACTCTCTGCCGCCGCGGCGCGCTTCTCAGCCTCCGTGGCGGCGGCCTGCGCGGCAGCTGCAGCGGCCTGCACGGTCGCCGCGGTGCGCTCGGCGGCACGCGTGGCGCCCTCGGCGGCGCGCTTAGCCTCGGTCGCCTCCGCCAGCGCCTCGCGCGCCTCGCTCACCTCCTCGAGTGCGTCGGCCAGGGCGGCCGCTGCGAACTCAATCCCCTTGTCTCCGAGCCAAGAGACCTGCGCCTTCCGACGCGCGGCCTCAGCGTCGGGCTCTTCGGCGGGGTCCACGTGACCGCCTTGGCCGACGGCGGCGTCCTCGTGGCCGCCTTTGGGCGGCATCTCGCGCCGGCTCAGCTGGCCGCGCCGCACGGACTGCAGCCTCGTCGCCGCCGCCGCCTGTTCCCGCATCTCGCGACGATCCCGTTGGCCGCGGCCCGTCGCCTGGACAGCTGCCTGCTGACGCACCTGGCGGCGGTCCTGCTGGCCACGCCGCGCCGCCTGCAGCTTGGTGGCTGCAGCGGACAACTCGTCGTCATCCGCATCGACGGCGACGACGGCCGGCTTAACTGGCAGTCCATAGGCGTACTCCACCTGCAGAGCCCGACGGCTCTGCTGGCCGCGCCGCGCCGCCTGCATCATCGTCGCCGCCTCTTCTCTGCGCAGCACCACCAAGGGGCTCTCATCTTCTTCTTCGTCTACGTCGACCTCCTCTTCTGCCGTCGTTGGCGGCTCGGGTGCAGCTCGCACAGCACCGTTGCGACGAGCTTGCTGTCCACGGCGCACGGCTTGCAGCTTGGTCGCCGCGTCGGCCTGCTCGCGGAGCACTTGGCGGTCACGCTGACCGCGGCGCACAGCCTGGAGCTTGGTCGCGGCGAAGGCCTGCTCGTCCATCGGCGGCTCGGGTGCAGCTCGCACAGCACCGTTGCGACGAGCTTGCTGTCCACGGCGCACGGCTTGCAGCTTGGTCGCCGCATCGGCCTGCTCGCGGAGCACTTGGCGGTCACGCTGACCGCGGCGCACAGCCTGGAGCTTGGTCGCGGCGAAGGCCTCCATGCTGCTACCGTTGATTTTGAAAACTTGAATGGTCGCTGTGCAGACTTGTTGCAGGGCGTTGCATGACAAATTTGGCAATCCGCCTGCAAACAAAAAGCCTCCCCTACGAGGCCCTACCGTTGGTACGACGCCTGGCCCAGAGGGCATGCAATTGCGAGTTTCAGAATTTGGGAGCATCGTCTCAGAACTCCGATCGTCATGACCTACAGCTCCAACGGTCCACTTCCTGTCAATCTCAGCATGAACTCCGCGGAGTGGGTGCGCAGCATTACAAGGGGTGCGCTCCACGCTCCAACGTTTGGCCGTCGCCCAATGTCTTGCCAGCATCAGAACCAGCGAGTCTACAAGTGTTTACCAGGTGTGTGCTACGATCAGCGAATCTCAGCGCCAGAGCTGTGTTCGTGCTGTCCCTCGTGCACCTTCTGCCAGGCTGGAGCCGTCGGCCGATGGACGACGCCGAGTGGAGTGGTGCTCGAAAGTCTGACGAGTGCTACGGTGCCCTCCTTTCAGTTTGCTTACAATCCTCTGGACGTAGACATGCTACACATTCGACGGAGGCTGGTTGTTGAGCCGGCGCTGACAGCGCTCTGGAAAAACGTCACACAGACTTGCTGCGCTGCAGGCGGTCTCGTGATCGACATTGGCGCAAATTTTGGATGGTACACGCTCTTTTCGCTTGCACTCGGCTGCCACGTTGTCGCCTTTGAGCCTGTGTCGGACTATCGCGACGTAGAACGCCTCGGGGCCTTCCTCAATCATGGCTTCGCGCAGCGGTTGCAAGTCTTCGGCAACGTGGTATTCGATGCGCCAGGCAATTACACTATGGTCGTCCCTCGCGCAGGCATGCACCGAGGCTACCCTCACCACCGAGGCCCTGCGCAAGCTCAACAAGCGCCCTCTGTGCTGCCTGCGGGCAAGGACGCGCGATCGGCTCAGCCAGTTGCCACGCTCAAGACGCACAGGCGCACCATGCTGGGGATGGCGGCGATGCTTGGCCCTGGTGGCCAAGCGGCGGTCAAGAACGTGATGACGCTAGGCCCCGCGGGGACGACAACTTACGTCGAGCACGCCCTCTCAACTCGAGTGGATGACGTCGTCTCCCCCGAGCAGCACGGGCGCGCCGGGTGTGCATGCTCAAGTCGGACGTCGAAGGACTCGAGCCGCAGTCGCTGCGCACGGCGTCACGGCTGCTGTCGCTTGGACTGGTCGAGGCGGTGCAGCTGGAGCTCAATCGCAAAGATTCGCAGAGGTGTGCGAACATTCGAATGCTGCGCGACTTGCTCCTGTACGGCTTCCGCCTCATTAAGGTGAAGCATGGCGCGCCATGCTGGGATGAGCGCTGCGTGACGCGAGTTAGGACCTACGAAGAGGACACGACGCGCCTGCAGAGCACGCCAGTGAGGCCGGGGCTGCAGCCGGCGCAGTTGAGTCGCACGATCGCGACGGCCCACTTCGAGGCGGCGGACATGTATCGCCGGGTGTTCCCAGAGTTCAGCTCCAACATCTTGGGCTGGCGCATGCCGGGGTTTGGTGTGGGTGAGCTCGTCAACGTGCATGCGCTGCCGCTGCGAGGACACGGCTGCGCGACTTGAGTGTTGATTGAGTGTGAACTGTGATATCGCCGTGATTCAGGTTGGTGTACGAGTATGCCGTGCTGTGTGTATACGTATACCAACCTGTCTATTGATTTGTCTTGTGAATGTGGTAATTTTGGTGTGTGCTCCGACGGACGTCTGCGTTGCGTCTCTTAACGAGCGTTTTCGAATAAAACGCGCCGCGCGACGTTCCGACGTAGACCGATGTGTGAAGTACAGTCCTCGTCAGCCAATCCTCGCCAGTGAGTGAGTGTTCGCCAGTGAGTGAGCTGCCATTGTTGCCGCATGCACGAGCGAGGGCGACCTACCTAACTAGTAACTTACGTGTGCCCCCCGCCCTCGAGCTTGATAGGCTGCCCACGGCGTGCATGCATCGCAGCGAGCGGGTCGCCTGCGCGCCGCCGCCTCGCTGTGCTCTCATGCGCCTCCTTGTCGTGCGCCACCCAGCTGGACACAAAGTGGTGGGTGCACACGGCCTCGCGCGGGCGCGTGCTCTCCTCGTCCTCCTTTCGGTGCTCGGCCGTCACCGGGTGCAAATAGGCTGAGTCGAGCACGACAAGGCCAAGCTGCCGGCGAGCGAGCTTGAGCGCCATCTCGCTCAGGCTCGCTTCGGCTGGCAGCCGCAGCAGCCGCCGGAGCGCCTCGCGCAGCACCGCGGGCCCAGTTGAGTACAGCACGGCCGTGTGCCCGCTGCTCAGCGGCGTCGCAGACCGGTTACGTAGCACATCGAAGACTGCACCCCAAAACGGGTGCCCCTTGGCGGAGGCGAAGACCGAATTGCATGCACCGCGTGAAAAGTTGTTACCGGCCTTGTAGGAGAGCACGAGCGATGCTCCCTCGAGGAGCGGCCCGAATGGCTTGAAGCACTGCGTGTCGAGGTCCGCGTACACGCCGCCACGTGCATGCGCGATCACGTATCGAGCCACGTCTGCGCGCTGGATCGGCGACGCATACCCATCGTACATCGGCAGCAGCGACGGGTACTCGGACGCAACGAGCGCACGGTTGTCGGCATCCGTCCAGAGCGTGTACGCCCAGCCTTGGTTCTGGTCGCGGAGCGACTTGCGCCAGCGCGGACTGAACTGCGCCTTGGGAGGCACTGCATCCTTCCACGTCTGGTGCAGCTGCTCGGGTATCGGCTGCAATGGTCGTCGTCCGAGCCACTGGTTGCGCAGCGCGGCGAGCCACGGTGCGTCCAGCGAGGAGAGCGACGACTCGTCGGCGCGCTCCCAAAAGCGCGTCTCGGGCGGATACCGCGCATCCAGGTCAAAGTTCTGCAGGACACTCAGCGTGGCCGCGGCTGGTGCCGGTGGCGCTGGCTCCTGAGATTCCCATGCGCCTCGTATATGCGGTGCCGTATGGAGGAGCGCCACCGGCTGCGTCACGTGAGATAGCAACAGGAAATTGACGCAGCCAATAAGGCTCGCGCCGATAACACATAAGCTGGGACGCATACATTAAAGTCAATCAAGACAAGACAAGTAAAATGTTCATGAGGTGGCACATATTCGTTCGTTCTCTCCCTCCCACGGCAATTTCACACCGCTGACAGTTTGAAGGCAGTTGAGCTGACTGTTTGCCGTGAATCGTTTCCGAAATGGCGGCGGAACTCGACCCGTGGGCGCCTCCGCCCGACCCGTGGGCTCCCATCGCCGCCAGACGCGAGGAGAATATCGCTGCCAAGGATGCGGCCAGCGCGGTGAAAATGAATTACGTTAACAAGCTCACCACCGGCTACCACCAAAAGGTGGTGGTCCCGGGACGTCTCCACGGTGCCACTAACCACGTGTACCACGTGCACACGGATGCGGAGCGCGAGCACTGGGCGATGATCGCGGAGAAACGTGAGGATGCGCTGAGCTTCCGAGCCGAGGTCCGACGCGTCTTCAATCTCGCAGACACCGACGGGAGTGGGCAGCTCGACCTCGCTGAGCTGACAGCCGCTCGAAAAGCTATCGGGGATCCTCGAGCGGTGCAGAATGCGAAGAACATGCTCGATCGTCATGATCACGATGAGTCGGGCACGCTCAACTATGACGAGTTCTTGCAGATGCTGTGGACGACGTACCAAAAGTCACCCGAGGGCGCCAAGCGCATCCTCAGCACCTATGTGAATCAGATTGGCGAGAGGCGCAACCGGAGAAGCGATTAACAGATAATGTACTGATGCTCCTCCCCAGCTCGTTAGCCGCGTGCGCAGTAGTGCATGCATGTGATCCGGTCGCGCGCTCGCGAATACGCATCGCATGCCACTGTCGCGGGTGTCATTAGCAGCGCTCTGGATCTAATCTGGATCGGGACGTGTGATGTCGGACGCTATGTCACTCCGAAACCGAATCGCCTGCATGATCGCGCCGGCACTGGTGCGTTTCGCGCGCGCGCGCGCTCTACGTTCTAGCCTCTTTGTAGTCGCATACATCTATTTTCTATGTTTGTATGAAGTTTGAAGAGCTCTTGTGATAATCTTGTGAACGCTGTCGAGTGTCCGGTGACCGGTCCCATGGACCGGTCCGCGGTCGCGGGTCGGCCGGGGCCCGGGCCGGGGCCGCTGCGCGGCAACATGACGCACGCACAATGTGGCAAAGACGTGGTCGTGACTCGTGGGCGGCGTGTGGGACCCAGTTGACACACTGACACATTTTGAGCTTTTGACCCCCCCCGCCCCGCACAGACCACAGTGCGCACCCAAGCCACAGACACACTACGATCTACGTTGTCGGCTTGTCGCGTCAATGAGGTCTCAATGTGTCGCGTGTTTGACTTGAATGCTGCCTCACATCAGAGCTACGACGCAAGCAGCCTCGTGAGCGCGACAACCCGGTCCCTGCTGAAGCTAGCTAGACCAGGCTGACCTACAATGTATCGCACGACAGAGCGGGGGCCCTCTTGATTACACACTTCTTGAGTGGATTTAATTACGACCGCGCGCTGGCATCTAACGGCGTGTTGCGTGACGTGCGTCGCGCCGCTGGCGACGAGCGGGCGTACCTCGGTCGCGTCGGGCGGCATGTGGGGCTTCGACCGGCCACGGGCGGCGTTCATGCACCGCGACGCTGACAAGGACGGCACACCCCCCTTGGTCGTCAAGGGCTGCAGCGAAGCGGACGTCTACCAGAAGCTGCAGCTCCGCATGCTGTTGTGCTGTGGAGTCGCCCCAGACGATCCGCGCGTGGAGGTCTTGGAAGATAGGGTCATGGTCCCTGGCCACGAGCGCACGTGCGACGTGCTCCCTGTGGGATACATTGCTGGGGACGCGTGGTCCGAGACTGACGGCCCAGAGCAAAAATTGCTGTGCAGCGCTGCGATGCATATGCAAGAGCGCTCAGGCTACTGCAAGGTGCCGCCAACGAGCACAATCAAGATCTCAGTCATGCAGTACCAAAAGTGGCGCCAGGGACACCGAGGCAAGCGAGGTCGCAACTTCTTGAACGACGACGTGGAGCCCGGCTTTGACGCTCTGCTAGCTGACGAGCTCGCGGCCGCGTCGACGGAGGTGCGCGACCTGTTCGAGGCGTGCTCGGCGGCAGAGCCCCATCGACTGCGCGAGCTCCTTGATGCCAAAGCGGACGTCAACCTGGCTCTGCATGAGACGGCGACTCCTCTGACGACCGTGATACAGGCGAGCACGCGCGGCAGCGCTTCGGATCCGCTCGCATGCATCCGCTTGCTGCTGGAGGCGAAAGCACGGCCAGACGAAGCCGTCTTCGCTTCCGACAGCGGCACGCCGATTGGGGTTGCCACTCCACTCATCTTGGCGTGCGCCAAGGAGGACCACGCGCTGGTCGATCTGCTTCTCGAGCACCATGCGGCGCCCGACAGGACAGGGACCCTCAGCGACGGATGCCACCCGATGACTCCACTGATGGTCGCTGCCAGCCGAGGCGCGGTGGAGGTCGCTGAGTCCTTGCTTCGTGCAGGTGACCACTGATGGCCACTGATGACCGCTGATGACCTCTGATGACCTCTGATGACCACTGATGACCGCTGATGACCACTGATGGCCGCTGATGACCTCTGATGGCCACTGATGACCACTGATGACCTCTGAGTGCGCCGAGTCCTTGGTTCGTGCAGGTCATCCGCTGCATGCGATCATCACCGAGGCGTCGCCCAGCTACCACGGCGATGATGCGATGAGCTTCACGATGAAGAATGCGCCGCCGAGCCTCATGCCGGCGATGGTGAAGCTGCTGCTGAGTGCGAGCCGCTCCCAGGATCCTGAGGGCTTCAACGCGCGGCACACCTCTGATATGCTGCAGTGCAGCCAATTTCTGGCCGAAGACCGAGCCCTGATGGGGCTGCAGCTGCTTCTCGATGCCAAGGTGGACGTGAACACGCGCGTCTCGTGTGGGACGAGGTTGATGAACCCAAGCACCGGCCACTTGACCCTCGTCGATTCAGTCATAGCATTGTGCGTCTGCTCACAGCCGTGCGCCCCTCCCCTCCCCTCCCTGCATGGGAGCCTAGCACGGCGCCAATGTCCTCATCTGTGCCTCCCCGCCCGCCGCGCAGTGCCATGACCCGCAAGAAGACATCCGCGTCGATCATCGAGCTACTCCTGAGGGCAGGCGCTGATCCTCAGGCCGCAATGAGTGCGATGCTCATGGGGCGCGAATATGACCACCAAACTGTCCGGCTGGTGCAGGACGCGTTCCAAATGATGAGCTACGCTGGGAAGCGCGTGCAGGTGCGCACGATGGTCAGTCGGCCGGAGCTCGTCGGCGCGCGCGGCAGAGTGCTCAAGAGCCGGAGCTGGCAGGGCATCGGCCGCCTAGCAGTGCTGCTCGAGGGGGAAAGCGTGCCGCTCTCGCTGCGAGTGTCGGCATTGCACTTTGGCGATGAGCCTCTGCCTTTCCTCGAGGGCCCCAACAACCCGGAGCGCGCTGAGGCAGCGCTGCGTTCCGATGACCAGGGGGCCGATACCGTTGACAACGAATGGGGCCTTCTCGCGCAACCTGAGGCCACCCCTCAGTCGTCGGATTCCATGCCTCTTCAAAAGCTGGATCATGACGAGATCATGGCAAGATCGGAACGAGATCGAGACGAGATTACGCCTCTTGAAAACCTGGATCTAGACGAGATCATTTGGCTGCTCGGTCCGCAGGATCAGCAGATTGCGCACGATTCGCAGGACCTGCACGTGCTCGCGTCGAGCAGCGACCTCAGCGACGTCGAGGATCGCATGAGGCGTGCGTGCAGGGATGGCGACATCGCCACGATGCGGGCACTCATCCAGCTCGCCCCTTCGGTCGTCTTTGAAAGCCACGAGAGGTCCCTCCTCGGAGAGGCCGTGTGCTCCTCGAAGAACACTGTGGAATGCATCCAGCTGCTGCTCGAGACCAAAGCTTCGCCAAGGTCGTCGTCGTCGTCGTCCAAGGAGCCCTCGCCCGTCTTCTATGCCACGATGATGGGGAAGCTCGAGGCGATCGAGCTGCTGCTCAAGGCGGGGGCCTCCTACGACGATCCGTGCCAAGGGCAGACGAACATGTCGGCACTGGTCGGGCTCATGGGGATGATGCATGCATCTGCTGGGTGCCGCAGCGAGCAGATGGAGGCCCAGTTGCAGTGTATCGAGGCCGTCCTGCTCACGGCCTATGCGCAGCCCTCGCGGGAGATTGTGCGAGCTTGCCTCTTCAACATCTGGTGTGAGCGCGGCACCACTGGTTTGGTTCGGTTAATGCTCGGACAGAAAATGGATCCGAACCTTGACTACCAGTCCGCCGAGCCCGACGCCGGGGCCCGTCCCCTCTTCCCCGCGCGCGGCCACATAGACTGGACGCCGCTCATGCGCGCGTGCGCGGGAAAGCACCACGGCTGCGTCAAGATGCTCCTTGAGGCTGCCGCCAACCTGACGACAGCTTGTACCACGGATGCAGGGCCGAAGACGCCGATGCAGATGGCGCAGTCTCAGAACGACACCGACTGTATTCGGCTGCTGATCAGCATGCTGCAGCGGGGCCAGAAGCTCGTGGGGCAGACCGTCCAGGTCGTCGATGACTTCAAGCAAGCCCTCACCGGCAGGCTGGCGGAAGTCATCGAGTTCGATCCCAGAGAAGGCCTGTGCCGAGTCTCCGTCGTCGAAGAGGGCTCGCGCCGAATCTACCTCATTCCTCCTGCGAAGCTGCAAGCGTACACCGACGAGAGCGAAGTGGATGCTTACGAGCCGTCTAGCCCGCACTCGAATCCCTCCAGCCCGCGCCAGCCCGACCCGAGCAACAACGAGGACGACCGAGTAGCCCTGGTACCTGCAGTCAGCCGTGCGTCGTGTAGGCTGATGGAAGGCGTGAACGCCCTCAGTCTTCACAGGGTGCTGGAGTCGCTCGCCCTTGGCGCCAATGTGAACGGGATCTGGAATCTGGATCGTGGGCCTGTCACGCCGTTGCGCCTGGCCTCCGAGGCCATGGATGCTCCGAGGCAAGAGGTTGCTCATCCGTTGATGCTGCTCGTCGCCACGCTCCTGGCTGCACGCGCGGATCCGCAGCTGACCCTTGAGGATGGCTGGAGCTTCGACAAATGGGCCCAGGGCGATCCCAAACGTAATGAAATGCTCGTCAAGATTTATGACGCGGCGGGCAGAGCGCTCTCAGCCCCTCTGATTGCCGAAGGGGACGAGCTTGGCCTCCTCGAGACGCTCCGTGCCATGGAGCAGGACAAGAATGTGGCCCTCCTCCGTGCCCTCACTCAGTACGTAGAGGATCCCGAGAAGAACGAGGGCAGCTGCGAGTCGGACCATTACCTTTCGGTGTGCAGCTTGCTCATCTCGGGCGCGAATCCAAACGCAGAGGTGGAGACGCGAGAGGGATGCCTCACGCCGCTCTTCATTGCGTTCCATTGCTACAACCCCAAGTCCGCGCCCGGCTCGGAGCTCTTTGCTGTGCGGCTGCTGCTTGCCGTCAAGGCCGATCCCTTTGCACACGTGACGGATAGGTGGGTGAGCGGAGAGCCTTGGACGCTTGAATTAGCCGCCAACAGCTCCGGCTGGCGCAATCTGGCGGGCTTGATTGATATGCTCGACCTGCGCGAGCTCGCCGACGCTGATGATTGGATTGAGTTCGATGGCTGCGACATCGCCACGTGGTCGGACGCTGCGATCTGGCTGCTTAGGAAGGCGGAGGACCCTCGGAATACAGACACGACAGGGAAGATGAGCTCGATGAGGCGGCACATTGATGAGCTGATGGCCCAAATGCGTATCCCCAAGTCTTACTTCGCTAAAGTCGAAGCGCTGGGCTCCTTGGTGCAAGCTCTCGTGGATCGCATTCGTCACGATTTGTCCACCGCGGCGCCGCGGCGGTCGTCTGGGGAGAATGACTCCGAAGTGGATGTGTATCAGGACGCGCAGGAAGAGAATGGGCAGTCGGGCTCTCCCGAGCAAGACGAGCCGAGGCTCCAGGAGCATCACCTTCGAGCGCTCGGAGCCATCCTGTGTCATTGCGCCGAAGCGGACGCGAGCTCGGCGGTGCTGCAGCTCCTGGACCACTCTGGCTTCGCGAATTCGTCTGGCTTCGAGCTTGTCCTCCAGACCGCGGACGAGAACACCGCGCTTTGGTACGCAGCCTCGAATGGGAACCGAGCAATGACTGAGAAGCTCATCGGCCACGGCGCCCACGTCAACTTCCGCAAGTCCAGAGGATTAGGGTTGCAGCAGCATGAGGGCCCATCGGTCCTCGGGATTGCGTGCCAGGAGGGTCATCGTGGCTGTGCTGAGCTGCTGCTCGAGGCGCTCGCCCACGTGGATGGGGGCGAGTGGTATCCGGAGAAGCAGGTCTGGCATACGTTCATCACGCCGCTGATGTTTGCATGCGACTCAGGCCATTGCTTGTGCGTTCGCCTCCTTTTGGAGCACAATGCGAGCGCGGACCTTCGGCTTCACGGTGTGGAGAAGGGTGGGCCGGAGCTCGCAATCGAGTTCGCCGAAGCCGCTGAGGAGTCGAACGATAGCAAGCTGTGCATCAAGATGATGCAGACGCACGGCGCGAAGGAGGAGATGCTTCAACGGCAACGGAAGGGCCAATCATCGACCAGCTTGCTCGAGGAGCTCGGCGGCAAGGGGAAGCGGCTGGTGGTCAAGAACCAGAGAGCGCCCAAGGACCCGAAGCTCGAGTCGGAGCTGCTTCACTGGGCCATTCGGCATGGGGACTTGGCCTTCGTGTCCAGGTGGCTGCGTGATGGCGGCCGAGATCGCATCGATGAGCGCTGCCTCGACGGGTACACGCCGCTCGAGGTGGCCTCGCGACAGAGCCTGATGGAGCCGTATGGCGACGAGCGCTGCGCGAGCCACATGCTGGTCTCGAAGCTGCTCAAGTCCAAAGCCAATCCCAACACGCCGGATGGTCCGCTCGGCTGCTTCCCACTCCTGCTCGCGGCGACACAGGGCAGTCCCTTCTCTGTCGACATCTTGCTGGCTGCGGGCGCGGATGGCGCGCGCAAGACGCGCTTCGACCGTTGTGCGGCAGAGCACGCGCTCGCGGCAGGCCGTACGACGATCGCTCATCTGATCCTCAATCACGCGTACCACGAGCAATGGCACAAGCGCGAGAGCAAAGGTCGAATGCTGCGCGCGCAGCGGGCCGCCATAGAGGTGGTCACTGGCTTCATTCAGACGATCGTGCAGGCGCACACAAGCCAAGCGAGCACCGACCATGCAAGCGTCGACGTGGACGATGGGCTCACGCTGCCGCAGCTCGAGCAGCAGCATGCAAGTGCTCACCACGGCGCCCCCAGCCTGCTCGAGCAGCTCGAGCAGCTCCTCGACGTGCACGGGGACGCGCTGCGTGGTACGGACACCCTCGCGCAACGTACCCTGGCGCAGGCCATCGGCGTACGGGACGAGCTGCGGCGAGAGCAGAGCCAGTGCAGCGCCGAGAAGGCGGAGCGAACCCTTCGGGAAGCGTGCCGGGCAGCGACGGACGCCGCGTCGGGTGTGCCTGTCAAGGCGCGGTACGAGACGTTACGGCAGGCGATTCACATTCACACAAAGGCCCTCGAGGACACAGCCAAGGCGGGCGTGCTCAAGGAGGCGCGAAAGGTGCGCGAGCAGCTCGCCGAAGAGAGTCGCAGGGCCGCCAAGCGGGACGCGGAGAGCGCGAAGCGGGAGCAGAAGCGTCGCGACGAAGCCGCGCGCGCCGAGGCGGAGGCCGAGGCGGAGGCGATGGAGGAGATGCAACGGGAGGCTCGAGAGGAAGCGCAGAAGCGGCGTGGTGAGGCGGCACGCGCCGCGGCGGAGGCCGCCCGCGCCGAACTAGAGGAACTCAAGGCGGAGACGGAGGAGATGCCGCGAAAGGCGCGCGAGCAGGCACAGCAGGCACAGCAGGCACAGCAGGCGCAGCAGGTTCAACAAGATGAAGAAGAGCTCGCTGCGCGTGTGGCGGCGGCGGCGGCAGCGCCGTCGGCGGCAGCGGCGCCGTCTGTGGCAGCGGCGGCGGCGGCGGCGGTGGCGGCGGCGGCGGCGGACTCACGGCCCGAACCGAGCACGAAGGCCAAGAAAAAGCGGCGTAGCAGTGGCGGCAGCGCAAGCGGAGCGGCGGCGGGAATGGCGGCGGCGGCGGAGACCGAGCCACGTGTTTCAGCGGCGGAGGCTCGCCAGAGGGAGAGGCTCGCCGAGATGGAGGCTGAGGATGAGCGCCAGCTGCTCGCGGCCATCGAGGCCAGCTTGCTCGAGCAGCAGCAAGCTGGCGGCCCGCCATCACCTTCGCCCGCGCCCGAGCCCACGCCCGAGACGGCGCCGGAGCCCGCGCCCATCACGGCGTCCAGCTTGCCTCGGGAGGCGACGCCCAACACGGCGCCCATGGTGGAGGCGAAGGCGCCCAGCACGGCGCCCAGCACGGCGCTCAAGGCCGACAAGATGGCCGAGAGGAAGGAGGCCAAGCACGCCATCAAAGAGGACGCTAAGATGGAGGCCAAGGACGGAACGACAAGCGATCTCTCGAGCGATCTCCCGCCCTCGCTGAGCGTTGCCGTGGGCTCTTCCGAGCGCTCGGCATGGGTGACGAGCCGGTCGTTTGTAGGCCCCTTGATCGTCGAGTCGCAATCGCGGCCGGGCCACGTGCGTCGCGACCTGTGCATCCGCAAGGAGGGCCTCGCCTTGATCGCGGGCACCAACCAGAGGCGCCTCAAGGACATCGAGGACGCGACCGGCTGTTCCATATTTGTCCTCGATCGGGAGGGGCCGCCGCCCGGCTGCGGCCCGAACGAGCGCGCCCTCGTGCTCGTCGGCAGCTCGGACGGTGTCGAGTTCGCCACTCTGATGCTCTACGATGCCGACGCGGCGGGGTCCGACTCGGCGCTCAACTCGGCGCTCATCCTCGGACCGCTCGTGCCAGAGGTTTCGTCAACGGCCACAGAGGTTTCGTCAACGACTACAGAGGTTTCGTCAACGACCACAGAGGTTTCGTCAACGGCCGCAGAGGTTTCGTCAACGGCCACGCCGTCGGCCGCCGCGCCGCAGGTCGAGTCTGTGCAGTCGTTGCAGCCGTTGCAGCCGTTGCAGCCGTTGCAGCCGGTGGACTCGTCGGAGCCTTCGGCCACAGCAAAGTTCGAGCGCGCGAAGAGCCTCGACGAGCGCGCCGTCGTGGGCGCCCGTCCGGAGAAGCCATCGCCTCTCGCCCTGGGCCCGGCGATGGCGCCCACGACGGCGCCCACGCTCGCGCCCACGACGGCGCCCACGACGGCGCCGGCTGTGGAAGCGCCGATGGCCGCGGTCCGCCCCTATAAGCAGCAGCCCTGCCACTTCTTCGCGAGGGGACTGTGCAAGAACGGGGGGCTCTGCCCCTTCTTGCATGGCGAGGCCGACCCTCGACTGACCGACCCGCGCCTCATCAGTCCTCGGGCCGCGTCTCAGAAGAAGGATGTGCGCCGCACGTCTCTGCCGGCGGGTGCGCCGTCGCCTTCTCCGCCGCCACCGCCACCGCTCCCGCCAGCTACTGAGGCACACGTGACCTCGCCGCCGCCGCCGCCGCCGCTGCGGCTGCCGCCAATCGCCGGGGCAGATGCAGCGCCGTCTCGGGCAGATGCGGCGCCGTCTCCTCCTCCTCCTCCTCCGCCGCCGCCGCTGCTGCCAGCTACTGAGGCGGCCGATGTAGTTCCATCTCCCCCGTGGTCTGCTATGGCCGCAGCGGCCTCGAGCAAGGGCACTGCCCGCGGGCGTGGCGGGCGTGGCGGGCGTGGCTCGCGCGGCGGTACGCCCGCCACGACGCCCCAGGACGGCACGCCCGCCACGACGCCCCTGGACGGCACGCCCGCCACGACGCCCCACAGCGGCCCGCTCGCCGCAGACGGCCTCTCCGGGGCGTCGGGTGTGCTTGGGCCGCTCGACACGGCGCTCGACTTGCTGCCGCCTGCAGCGAGCGCGAGCAGCCCCCCACCCGGTCTGTCGATCAACGGCGCGCTCTGGCCGTCGTCAGCAGGGCCACTCGCAGCAGGGCCATTCACAGCAGGGTCATTCACAGCAGGACCATTCACAGCAGGACCATTCACAGCAGGACCTCAGAGCCACCCGCCGCTCGAGACGACGCTCTCGCTCCGTCCGCTCGAGATGAGCGCCGAGATGAGCACGTCCCAGACGACGCTGCGCGGGCTACGGAATCTGGGCAAGACGTGCTATCTCAACGCGTGCCTACAGAGCCTCCTCGCAACCGAGGCGGTGCGCGTGCACTTCCTCGCGAAGCAGGTTTACACGGCGGCGAAAGGGTTCGAAGTGCCCACGACGGCGCCCCTCGGCAACGGGTTGCGGCCGTCGGTGCCCACGACGGCGCCCAGGGTCCGCGCGGAGGGAGAGCTGACCAGCGCCATGCGCAGCTTCGTGCGCGAGATGCACGGGCCGCTGACCGCGTCGTCCGAGGCCGTGCGTCCCGTCGGACTGTTGCGCGCCGTCTCGACGCGCCACTCCCGATTTGGGCAGCGGACGGAGCAGGACTCCCATGAGGTGCTTCGTCAATTGCTCGAGGGCATCCGGTCCGAGGAGGTCTGATTGCGTCTGATTGCGTCTGATTGCGTCTGATTGCACCCCTCATCAGGTGCTTCGTCAATTGCTCGAGGGCATCCGGTCCGAGGAGGTCGAACGACTCAAGGGTGAGGCGGCGGAGGCGACGGCAGCGGTGTCGCCTCTGACGAAGCCCAAGGCACTACCGAATTTGGCACTGCCGCCCATCGAGCCCGATCCGTGCACGATCATCGATGAGGTCTTCAGCGGCGAGCTGCGATCGACGATCGTCTGCTGCACCTGCGGGAGCGTCTCGTGCGCGCATGAACCCTTCCTCGACCTTTCCCTGCCGATGCCGCGCCGCGGCCGGCTCGACGCGCAAGATGGGCCCCAGAGCCCGGGAAGCCCCAGAAGCCCCGGAAGCCCCGGAAGCCCCGGAAGCCCCGGCAGCCCAGCCGAGGACACATTCGCCGACACGCCCGCCGTCGCGAGCGGCAGCGGCGGCGGCGCCCGGGGCTTCGTGGGCGGCAGCCCCGGCCGGGGCGGGGGCAGCAGCGGCGGCGGGCGCGAGGGCAGTGGCTCGGCAGATCTCAATCTCGATCTCGGATCGGCAGATCTCACCGACGAGGTGCTCGCACAGCTGCCGAGCGTCCTCACCTCCAAGCCTTCACAGCTGCACCTGGGATCGTGCCTCGCTGCCTTTTTCGCGCCGGAGACCCTGCGCGGCGACGATGCGTATGACTGTGACGTCTGCAGCAAGCGCGCGGCAGACGCAGCTGTGAAGGCCTCCTCTGCCAAGGAGGCCAAGGCAGCCGGCAAGACGGACAAGGCACACGGCGCCGGCGCCCACGGCGGCGCCAAGGGTGAGAGGGAGCTGGCGCAGCCGCCGTCTCCCAGGCCGAAGCAGCCCGGGCTGAAATGGCTTCAGGTCAACGGACTGCCACGTGTCCTCTGATGGCCTCTGATGACCTCTGATGGCCTCTGATGACCTCTGATGTCCTCTGATGGCCTCCCTCATCAGGTCAACGGACTGCCACGTGTCCTCTGATGGCCTCTGATGACCTCTGGTGGCCTCTGATGGCCTCCCTCATCAGGTCAACGGACTGCCACGTGTCCTCTGATGGCCTCTGATGACCTCTGATGGCCTCTGATGGCCTCCCTCATCAGGTCAACGGACTGCCACGTGTCCTCTGATGGCCTCTGATGACCTCTGATGGCCTCTGATGGCCTCCCTCATCAGGTCAACGGACTGCCACGTGTCCTCACGCTACACCTCAAGCGTTTCCGAACCACGGGTCGGAAGGTGCATAAGCTGTATGAGCACGTGCCCTTCCCGCTCGTGCTCGACTTTTCGTCCTTTGCATGCCAGCCTGGTGAGCCCGTCAAGCACTACACGCAGCTCAGCGACGGCGTGGCGCGCCCGCCGTCCGCGGCGCATCTGAGCTTGTACGCGGTCGTCGAGCACCAGGGCACCTTTGTTGGTGGTCACTACGTCGCCTTCGTGAAGAACGGGGGCGCGTGGTACCGCATGAACGACAGCGTCGTCACGCACGTGAGTGAGGCGACCGTGCTCGAGGCCAAGGCCTTCATGCTCTTCTATCAGCAGACGCCTTCGCCGACCGCCTGACAGCGCCGACGCGGTTGCGCCGGCAGTGCACGATTCAAGATAGCAGCGGTCAAGCAGTGCACGATTCACCGACTGTGCGGTGAGCTTAAATACATTTCCAGCGACTCGTGGAGAGCCGCCTTGATCCTATGACCGGTTGATGAGCATGTTCTTCTGTTCCCTGAATTTGTTTCCAAAAGGATAGCGCGTTTAACACTCCGCTCTCCGATTCATAAACTAAACAGACCCAGTACGCAGTAGCCGGTACACTGGTACTCAATCCCGCCCGGTAATATAGGGCAGCGAGCACCAGAGATCACACTGTGTGCTGGGAGAGACCGACCTCACTAGCGAAATTGAGTAGCCCGAGCGAGCGAGTACTCAGTACTTGTGTTGACCGAGGGGAGCGGAGCCGTCCGTCGAGACGGCGGTGGAGTGAGCGTGGGGGGACCGCGACGAAACTGAACTGAACTCAGTACTGCTGCGTCGACACTCACAGTGTTCAGTTCAAAGGAACAAATAAGCCTATGACGGACGTAGTATGAAGTATGCGAGGTATATAACCATGAGCGAGGGTGGCAGCGGAGCACCAGGTCGTGTCGAACGAGCCCTGAGAGCATCGCTGCGATGACGGGGGTACCAGACAAGGCTGTTGAAAGCGTTAGGTCGGATTGGGGGGCTATTTTTGGTTGCGGGGTGCGATGATTACGCAAAAGTTGGCCATTTAGTTGGCCGGCCACATGTCGGAAAAATGGTCAGTCGGCCCGCGCCGTGCCCGATGTCGGCAAAGGCAGACGCGGAGGCGGCGGCGGCGTTGCGCGAGCTCGGCGCGACGCTGAAGGCGTCGATGAACGCGCCGAAGCTGCACACGCGGAACGAAATGTACTTCGCAGGTAGTACGAATATGAGCTTAGGTCCCTTCCGGCAACTCGTGCCCAGCTACAAGCTGCGGCACTGGTCGAGGACAAGGTGGAGGCTTTGGTGGAAGTGAAACGAAACCGATGGCAGAGGCACCCTTTTCCCAGGTTATGGAGCGTGAGGCCAAGCAGGGACCGGTGGCCACGGGCAAGCTCGCCTGTGGTGGACCCAAGGCGCTCGTCCAGTCGCAAAATGAGGCCGAGGCGTTCGGTCAGAGGTTCTGGACGCAATATGAGAAGAACAGTAAGTGGAAGTCACGCGACGGCGTGATCTACTTCGAGGCGGAGCGGATGTACAAAGAGATGCTTGAGGGGCACGACGGCAGCCCCGCACCCGTGCGGCTCCTTCGCCTCTCATGGCTGCTCGAGAAGGCCCGCCGCCGTGCGGTGCTGCCACGGCGGCAGGAGCTCCCGGAGGAAGCATTCCTTTCGGAGGCGGAGGTGCGCGCACTCCCGCGCGGGCACGTGGGAAGGGCTTGTGAGACCTGGGTCAGCATATTGATTCCCGGGAGGTCGCCGAACCTCATCGGCGCAACCTGGCGGCGCGCCAATGCCGCCGCCGCGCATGAAGTTCTGGAACGAACTGAGCAGAAGCAACAGTAGCAGCAGCTGGGACGTGTGCGAGGCGCCCGCTATGGCGTCTCCCCTGGCTGACGAGGCGGAGGAGCGACGGCTCAAGCCGGGGGAGGCAATTAGGCTGGCAAAGCTTGCTGAGATCGACGCGGCTTTGAGGGCGGAGCGGGAGACCGAGGAGGCGGCCAAGCTCGCATCACTGCGCGCGAAGGAGGAGAAGATCCCGCAGCGATCGGAACGAGGCGGGCGTACTCGCCGCGAGAGGGCCGAGAGTGCACACAGCTATGACGATGAGATCCAAGAGATGGTCGCCAAGGAGCGGCGCATCACGCTCGAGCCATCTCGGTAGGCAGCCGAGTCCGAAGCGGCAACGAGGGCGGAGCGCGAGGCCGAGGAGGCCTGGATCGCAACGATGGGAAGCCGACAGCAGCTCCTTCAGCACGTGGCAGCCACCATGATGGCAGCCACACGCCAGGGCCCAAGTGGAGAAGGGCACAAATTGACACCGGGGGAGCCAGGACACACCGGTACCGGTAATCGGTACATGTCGTACATGACTCGTAATTAGGACCTACGGGCGGTAGCAGCGGAGCACCAGGTCGCGCGGAACGAGACACCGGGGAGCCGGAGTGCGCCCATGCGCGGGCGTCATTCCCCGATGACCCTGACGCGCGCCCACCAGCCAGGAAGAAGAAAACCCCACAGGATTCCGAATGTAGGTGGGGGTCAGGGTATGATCGTCTGACCGAAATTTTGGTATGGGGGTATGCTCCAGCAGGCGGCCGCAGGCCGCTTTTTAGGGTATGGGGGTATGCGCGAACCCGGAGTCGGTGATTTCGGTACTTTCACACCATGGTGCACGGGCGATTCGGGCGCGAAGAGGCATGCAGAAGAGGCAATCCATTGCCATGGACCTAGTTGACCGAAGACACTGGGGGGAGCCGGGACACACACGGGACACACGGGACACGCTGACGCACGAAGGCACACGGACCACACAGACGGGTACCGCAAGGGGGCGGTTGTTCCGGTACCGGTACAGGCTCCCCCGGTGTCTTTTTACCGGTACAGTACAAAAGGAACTATAGGACACCGGGGGGAGCGCGGGAGCCAAATGGGGGGAGCCGGGACACACACGGGACACGCGGACGCACAAAGGCACACGGACCGCACAGACGACAGTACCGGTACAGGAGCTGAAGTTTTCCAGTGCCGGGTTGTACTTCACCGGCAAAAAGACACCGGGGAAGCCGGCTACCGGTACCGGTAAGAAATGTTCAAACAAGGTACCGGTAGGGAAAAAGACACCAGGGGGAGCCGGGACACACCGGTACCCGGTACCGTGTGGTTGACATTCGAGCCGAAGCCGGATTTAACGTGAACGTGAGTTGTTAACGAGAACGGTACTGTCCGTGTCCCGTGTACCGGTCTTTGTGTGTGTCCCGGCTCCCCCGGTGTCTTTTTACCGGTAAAAAGACACCGGGGGGAGCCGGTAAAAAGACTCCGGGGGGAGCCACGGTACAGTACCGTAATACCGTAAGCGCGCGGCACGGCCGCAGTAAGCGCCTTGGCCGCGCAGAAAACGTCAGAAAGCGTCTTCGAGACGCGGCCGGGCCTTTCTCCCGGGTGCATGTCCGACGACGTGTGTTCGCAGACCTCCGCCGCCTTCTGGGCGCAGGGTGGCCCTCGCACGACGCAGTGCATAGGCGCAGCAGCCCTGCAGCAGTTCGCTGCCATCTCCTTGCGGAAAGAAGCTGGTGGTGCAGGCAGACATTGTCTGCCTGCGGGCAGTGCGGCACTCGTGATCGGTGGCAACAAAGGCGACGACTGTGCGGGATGGGCCCGGCTGCTATCCGGTGACGATACCCTGAATGCATCCGCTTGGCGTGCAGAGTTGCTTCGGCATATTACTGGCAAAGTCGACGCGTCGGTGTTAGCGTCGGTGCGCAAAATCGGCACGTCGAGTGCATGCATCGGCGAGTATCCGCTCGCACGGCAAAGTGCGGTGCGAGCCCACGTGTTTTGTGTCGAGGCCCTGCCAGCAAACTCCCGCGTCCTTGGAGCAGCTGTCAGAGCCGCGCCGTGGAGCAGCTACATGACGACGATCGCAGCCGCAGCCGTTTCCCCGACTCAAAAGATGGCAAGTGGCACGGTGCCGTTTCCGAACTGGGATCTATTTGGAGTAGAGCACATCGGACTCGGCTCGCGACCGGGCATACCTGACACGCAGGTGGCGCAGGTGGAAGCCGTCACCGCAGATGATCTCGTTCGCTCACACATGAGTGGATTCACACCCACTGTGCTCACGGTAGACACGGAGGGCAATGATCCTGAGGTGCTACTTGGGTCGACGCAGCTGCTCGCGTCAGGGAGTGTGGGGTTTTTGCAGTTTGAGGTTCACAGCCAAGGCGCTTGGCGAAGCCATTTGCTCCGCGAGACCATTGGCATGCTGGACAACCATAGCTACACGTGCTTCTGGGCTACCCAATCTGGAGCTCTCTACCGGATCACGGGCTGCTGGGAGCCCCGCTATGACCAACGCAAGATCTGGAGCAATATCGTTTGCGCGAATCGCCGTTCCGCATGCTGGACCGAAGCACTTGAGCGAGCTGCCCCTTGGCCCAACGCGCGCGCAATGTGGTAGCCACGCTTACTCGACGAGGTTGCACCCGATGAGTAGGCGAAGTCTCAGAAAATCGATTCGGACGATCCGACGAGGGCGCATCACGAGCCGCCAGTATGATCGACGCTAAATGTATCGGCGTTGGGCAACCTGAGCACGCTGCTGCACGGATCGACGCTCGCCAACCTCTCGGCAGAGTGCTGTGCGGGTGGGAGGGTGGGACGCTAAATGCTCATGCAGCAGACGAGAGCGTGGCTGTCAGTTCCCTCGAACTCCAATCGACATGTGTTTGAGACTTGCTAGCAAGGCAGAAAATGGCCTCTCGGCCCCACGGAAAGACCGTGTGCGCCCGAGCTGCTTGGCTCAGCCCTCGACCCGGTAGTCTTGAGCTGAGGGGGTGTGCCCATGTGTACCTCGTACGGACATCGCAGAGACAAGCAGAGACTGAGTGAGCTCGCTGATGATGTACTGATGATGCGAGCGGTAGGGGGTCATTCCCCCGGTGGGGGTCCGTTAACCGGCTTACGGAACCTACCTAGCGACCGGTAAGTGAGCTCCGTCGAGATACCGGCGGATCCCTAAGGGAGATCCGGGAGATACCGCCGGCGCCGGGAGCCATCCGGCGACGTATCCGGCGAGAGTGTTCGTGACCGTGTTCAGTCTAAGCACCAGTCTTCTGCCTCTCGGGACTCAACGACCTCTATGCCTCCGAGGTCCCCCTCAGGCAGGTACTTACCCTCTTACCGGCTGGCTCCCCTCTACACGAGGAGCCCAGTCGCAGATGAGGCGGTTCAGATCACAGATGAGGGGGTGATGTTACGTCTCGTTGAGTATGTCCGTACTTGCATGTATGTGTGTGAACCGGTACATGGTATGTCCAACATTCTTGAATCATTGAAGACACCGGGGGGAGCCGGGACACACACCGGTACCGGGTACCGGGAGCGGTCGGCTCCGGGCCTGCGGCTGTTGAGTCGGCCGCGGCTTCGGTCGTCGCGCTGACGTGCAGGGTGTGTGTTGTTGGTGGGTTTGGATGGTTGTGAGGTTCGTCTGTGTGGTCCGTGTGCCTTTGTGCGTCCGCGTGTCCCGTGTGTCCCGTGTGTGTCCCGGCTCCCCCCGGTGTCATTACCGGTAAGCCGCGCGCGAAGCGGCGTCGCTCGAGTGAACCCTCTCAGTGGCCCTCGTGCTTGGGGGTCCGGAGTGTGTCAGCGCGTTGTGTTGAACAGCATCAGCAGCACCCTCTTTGTGTGTTTCACAGCCAATGTTTAGAATTCGACACCCAACAGCGCCAGCAGCAGCAGCACCCTCTCGTGTGCGGGTCCTGGACAGAATCCGCAACACACACGCCGACGACCCCGTCCATGGCCGACGCACACCAGGCGATGACCTGGGCTCACAACTTTGGCACACCATGGAGCGGCCATGAGGCATCGACCTTGGATTCAAATGCATCATGTCCACGCCTTCGGGTCGTTGCGCCACGGGTCTTTCTCTTCTCTTTTGTCTACGGGGGCGACCCCGTCATGATGCACCACTTTTGCCACCACTACTTTGAGCGAGTTGGCGTCCTGCGGACGCAGGCAAGATTCATCCTACAAGCACCCCGCAATGCGACGCTGCTCAACCAGACGCTCGCCGAGCTAGACGCTGCCGGAGTGCCTGCGCAGAATATCAGCATTCGGCGCGAGCGCTACAGCGATGTGGCAAAGTTGCTCGCAACTAATGCATTGATCGACCAGCTCTCACCAGGGTCACTTTTGATCAATGCAGACGGCGACGAGCTTTTCTGGTATCCGTGCAACTACGAGAACTGCATGCTCGGTGGCAGTTGCTGCGCCACCTTTCGGGACCGGCTGGCTGCCACTGGTCGTGTGGCATCGCTCAAATACGCTCCCAGCATCGAGGAGCAATTTCCTTTGGAGTGTAACTTGCGAGCGCACTTGCGAGGCATGAGAACTCAGAAGCACACGCTCCTAGATCCGTACTGGGCCGGGTTTGCGGCGCGCCCAGTCCACTTCCTGACGTCGCACCAACTTGGCTGGGGCGACATTGTTGGGATCCGTGGAGGGAACCACACTTACTACCAGCCTTACGGCAACTGCCTCGCGCATCATAAACTGTCGCCTTATCAGATTGCGCACTACACGATGACTACCACGCAGCGCGACTTGGCCCTCGAAAAGGCGTCCAACTGGAGCCCTTCAATTGACTTCGACAAGGGCGATGTCGAGACCTACTCGTGCGCGGGCCAGCGACGGAAAGGGAACGTGACTTACTGTAACGACTACCTTTCGATCGTCGCGTGGATGGAAGCGTACAAGACGGACCGAAAGTACTGCTCGCGACTTAGTGCACTCAACTTGACAAACTCAATTCGACCCGATCAGCAAGGTTCTCAAACAGCAAGTGCCTCAGCAGGATCATCACCGGCCTCTGCAGAACAGTCCGCAGAATCATAGATTGCCGCCCCTGCGAGACCTTCTGTGATGTGTGAATGTACACCATATCGTCCGCCCGTGCATACCGGTTCCAAAACACCGGGGGGGAGTCGGGACACACAACGGGTACTGTACGCCGCGCGGGATCTGCGTCGACAGTTTGTCGACCGGTATCTGTAACTGTATCACACAAGTTTCCACGCATTTGAGATTGCGTTGTACGTGTTGGTGTGTTGTGAATGAATGTTACTTGTACCGTACTGTACCCGCGCGTATGTACGTGACGTAACGTCCGGTCGGAAACGCACCACGATTTCCTCTGCATGCTCTTGTTATGTGAACACACGCGTCTACGTCAGCTGCGGCTCGACCACGAGTCTTTTCTAAATATTGTCTCATGCATCGGAGCAAACGTGCCTGGGGTGCGTTTTCTGTTTCGAGACGACGGCCACGTCGACAGCGCCGCACATGTCTTGCAAAGTGAGCATACGAGTGTCATGGCGTCGTTGCTGCGCAATGTGCTCAACACATGCGACCGGCCCGTCAGCTTCGCAAACGCGCAGCAGCGCCTCCGAGTGGATGATGTGCACAGGCACAGCCGCATCTATTGCCACCATCTCCACCGCGCAAAAAATGTTGAGGACGGGCGGAAAGCTTTTTACATGGACTGACAAAGGCTGCCACTTGTTGTACTCCTTGATACGTGCGAGCGTGATGTTGACGGCGAGGACAAATGTGAGAGGCTGAAGGAGCCGAACCGCTTGCGCGACCATCCACGACATGTTGACAAAGTTCTCATGTCGATTGCGAACTGCTGGATTCAGTTTCCGAAAAAAATCGTTGGAGGTGTCATAGAATCCTTCGTAGCCAAGCTCATCCCACGCACGCATAAGGCTAGGAAAGAACTGTTTCTGCGTCATTTCTCGTTTGTGCTCGTTAGGGTGCAGCTCGTGCCAAAGGAGTGCGAAGTCGTGCCTCGGGAAGTTCTGTTTGAACCAGCTGAAGTCATTCGTACTGAACATCAGTCGGCCGATGCTCAGCGTTGAAGGGCACGTTGTTCTAGCTTCTACCGGCGCACGATCGACGGTGCAGGCGGCAACGATCTTGGCTGAAGAGCCGTCTGGTGTCACTGGGCATGGGAGCCCTGCGCCCCGCACGAAGACGAGTTGGGTCAGATTCCACCGGCAGTCAAGCTGGTTGCTGACCACACCAAAACCAAGCGTGCAGATATGGAGAATCAGCTCCGGTGAGCGCTCGTCAGCCTCGTACACGATGGTCTTCAGGCGCTGGTCAGCGAAGAAAGATGCCTCTTCGTGCAATAGTGTCCGGGTGCAGTTCTCGCAGTCCAGCACAAGCGTATCAAACGAGATTGGGCGGCGCATGCGCTTACTAAGGAGCGTCGCTAGGCCCGAAATATTGTATCTCGGCACAGCGTGTAAGACCTCATGGCTATCGCGCCCAACATTTACTCTCATCTGATTATTGTAGTTCCCCGAAGAGTTGAAGACCTGACGCTGCGCGACGACGACGCCGAGGATGTTGAGCCCTTCGCATCCATTAGCACGTGTGTTGCGATTGAGGATTTCGTAAGCTGAGGGGCTTGGCTCCAGAGAAACGCGCAGGCCCGAGTTGTGTTGTCGCTTGGAAATAGCGCACGATACTGTGCCGTAGTGTGCGCCCATCTCCAGCACCGTGCTGCCGGGAGGCACATAGCGCCAAACGTCCTTGAGCGGTTCTGGGGCCAGGTACCCCATGAGAAGATGATTCCTAGTGCCCTAGTGAGACTGAGGAGAGAGAGAGAGAGAGCAGGCCCGCCGGTTCAGTACCGCGCGCTTCCTGGGGCCTGAATCTGGGGCGATCACGCGCTGAGAAGCGTCTGCCGTGTGGGCATGCACATACATGTACCTCAGCTGCTGCTCAACACAACGCGCGTCGCTCCGGACCCCCAAGCACGAGGGCCTCTGAAGCCGCATACCGACACGGCGCCATGCAGTATGCATGAGTATGCAATCCCCAAATCGTCGATACCCGTTACAGACTTCCCCGCGACGGTCCATCAACACTATCGATACTGTAGGAAGTTGTCGAGTGACGGTGAGTGACGATGTGTGAAGAACACCATCATCGACGCGTTTGTCGATGACGGTACGCGGGTACGGTCACGGCGCCCCCCCGGGTGTCCCGAGCTCGCGCAACGCCGGCGCGCCGCTTCCGCGTTTAATTCCGCTTCTGCCTTTGCCGACATCGGGCACAACGGTGCGGGCCGACTGGCCACTTTTTCCGAAATGTGGCCGGCCAACTAAATGGCCAACTTTTGCGCATCATCCGGGGCATCATCGCCACCCGCAATCAAAAATGGTCCCCCAAACCCATCTACAATCATCTACATACAGCAATTGATCTACAGACTGTAACGCTTTCAACAGGCTTGGCTGGTACCCCCGTCATCGCAGCGATGCTCTCAGGACTCGTTCCGCGCGACCTGGTGCTCCGCTGCCACCCTCGCTCATGGTTTTATTTTTTACCGTGGGGGCATGAGCGCATGACGGTCTTCTCAAGGAGATTCCACGGAAATCAAGAGTGATCGCAGGCACGACCTTTTCAACTGTGAGTTGGTGCCATCTCGGGAACCATGCGGGAGCACCCGGCTCACAGCCGTTTCACTCTTTCACCTTTCACCTTTCACAGCCCATGTTTATAGTTCGACACAGGAGTCGGTGTGATCGAAAGAGAGCTGAAGTCAATGCTACATGTACCCGCGGGTCGAATCCTAGTCCCGTCGTGCTCGCGTCGCTATGTCGAGTCGTGCTCCCTAAATCTCTCACATCATGCTCGCGTCGTACTTTTGCTCCTTCTGTCACAAGCCTCCGCTGCAACCTCCAGCTGCTCCGCGTTCCACTCTGAGCACGTTGGAGCCTGCAGATGCGATTGTATCCTTGGAGACGTGGGCTTGAACAACGGGCGCAGCTTGCAGGCGTGGCCTTCAGAAGTTATCCGCTCGAAGGGAATCCCCGCCTCTGGCAGCAACGTCTACGGCAGGCTCGCATCGTGCGTACGTGGTCCGCCCACGGCGCGGTGCTGGTACGGGTTTGAAGCCAACCCCACCTTCAATGAGCTGCTCAGCGCGCTCGAAGCGCGGCTTCGCCACTCGGGCGAGCGGGTGAGGCTATTCAATGGCACGGCATTTGGCATGGACAGCCAGCCAGTCATCTTGTATCGCGACTGGCAGAGCCACGGGCTCAGTTCGACTTTAGCAGGGAACAATACGCTGATCTCTCTGAGGGGGCACCAGGTGAAGCTTGACTTCAGCCGTACGGTGAGCGATCGCTGGGTTCAGAGCCAGGTGCCGGCAATTGGCGCCGGCACCGTTTTGGAGGCGTGGTGCGCACCACCACGGCCGGCTCTGATTGCGGTCAAAATAGATATCGAAGGGTTTGAGTACACGCTGCTGCACCACCTGCTCAAAACCAAGCCAGAGGCTTTGTGCTCCATCGATTTGCTGGCAGTAGAGTGGCACGAGAGGATCTTTCCGATGTACAAGGGGCAGACACTCAATCTGACCGAACACCTTAGGGCAACGTGCTTCCAGTTGAAGATGCCTGGGCCGGTCGTGTTGGGATGGAAGTAACCGTAGGAGAAGCGCAGAACACATGGCAGAACAGGACCGGAATCGACGAAAAACGAAACCCGTGTTGTGATAGCTCCTGATACGTAGAACGTAGTGCCTACGTGACAGTGACCCGACCGGACGGGCCCGCACTACTGTTCGCACTTGGGGCCGGGCTGGAGGTGACGTCAGGTCCAGCGTCAGGTCAATCTCGCCGCACTTGACGGCAGACGCGAACGCGTCAAGCTCACGTCTCAATTATCACGTGGGGCGGGCTCAGAGGTACTCAGGAGAGACGACCACGTCGCTCGACGACGAGAGCCGGCCGCGTTGAGGCGTTCTCGACCGCGGAAGGACGGTTCCATGTGCGCGAGCGCTTCAGCATTTTTCGCTCGAGGGCGAAACTTGGGTGTTTGAGGGACCTAGGAATTAGAAGGGTCATCGCAAAGCTGATTGATGAGCATCTGAGTCACGAGATCGGACAGCTGGTCAGCGTGAAGGGCGTCGTTTCCCTGCACATCGTACCATCTGGGCGCTGCGTGCACAAAGGCCGGGAAAGTGTCGAAGACCTCAAACCCGCTAGCCTCCACAATCTGTCGAGCCACCTGATTCGCCACAAAAAGGTAATGGCCCATCGAATTGTAGCCCCAGCCAGCGTTGCAGCTACGCAGCTCTGTGGCTGGATTGGGACAGACGCTTAGCTTGAAAATAGGGCGAAATGGTTTGATGGGGCGCTTGCGCTGAGAACTCTGGACGAAGCGTGACTCATTGCACCGCTGCCACATCCCCATCAGCTTGGTGAGGTGTGCCTGGTAACTCGCGATGGGATCGAGTCGCCAGCTCTCGTTCCTCATTAACCGCATGAGGTCATTGTCAGTGCAAGGCTGCGGCTGTCCACATGCAGCCAGAAGCTGGTGATGATTGACGTGCATGGGCATGTTGAAATCATGAATGCCGGACTCAAAGATGACGACATCGTGATTGCACATGAGCTTCTCATACTCTGCCGCCGATTTCAACGCGATAGCGGCCGGGCCAGGTGCGAGGACGTTTGTCAGCCCGTAGCGAAACGGATGGTGGATGAACTGCGTGCGGACAGTGCTGTTGCCAAATTGACTGCGGCCGGTGGCCTCATCGTGGTTGTTACTGACTCCCGTTCTGCCGTAGTCCCTCGACCAAGTTCGCTTGTGCACCATGTTTGAAGACAGCCGCTCGAAGCCGCGCTGCACTGAGAGAGCAGTCGAGCCGCCTATGTTGAGCACCGACCGCCCGGCAAGGCATCGCGTGAGCTCGGCCTCATTGAACCAGTGATAGCGGCAGCCAGCCGGCTTGAGAATGTGATGAAAGCCATTCCGAAGGCGGTCCTCATCTTTTGGACCCCGGTACGTATTGATCACGAGCGCGCTGACGTTGCCCGTGCAAACCGTTCCACAGTCACGGATATGCGCATCGCCATCCCGCATATTGACCATGGCAGTGCTTGCATTTGGACGCACGCCACGGCAGCGCGATTGTGCTGCACTCCCTTTATAGGTTGCCGAAGACTGCAGCTCCAGTCGGATCGAGGTGTTGCGCGAGAGAGCGATAGCCTGACCGACACAGAGGCGATATCGAAACCACTCTCGAATTGGGGAGCCCCCCTCAACCGACCACCGCAGCGGGCCGCGAGCCTCCGCCGCCTGCAACGACCTGTTTTGCGTCTCCAGCAATGCCGCGGTGACTTCGAAAGTGTGTCGGCCAACGAGCGGTTCAGCTGCACCAGTCAAGTCGGCCCAGTACATGTTATGCCGTTGGCCATCGGACACGGCATGCGCATACGCACTGAAGCGTACCCGCTGCTGGGTCTCGACGGCAGTCACACGAATCGTATCGCCACTTGTGCACACGTCCGTACCAGCGGCAGTCCGGGCGATGAGGAAGAAGCCGCGAGGCCAATCTCTATCCGTTACGAGAGTGCAGTTAATCCCTAGCGCTTGCACGCCCTTGGCCGCTGTGGGTGATTGAGCACAGTCTGATGTCAGAACATCTTCCTGATTCAACAGGCACCGGGCGGCACGCGAGAGCTCCCTGTTATCGCTGAGGCGTGGGCAGCATGATATTTTCGCCATCGAGGTTTTCGGTGTCCTGGCTGAGAGGACTCGGGGCAAGAGGACACGCACGAACTCAGGAAGCCAACACCGACACGCGACCTAGCCGCGGTGTCTATTTACAGTACAAAGTACTGTATGGAAAGCGCTGTGCGGTGTAACCAGCTCTGTGTGAAACGGTCACGTGCACCCTTCGGGCGGCGCAGCAGTATGAGCTCCGTTTTAAAGCTCCGTGTGTTGCATGCCGTTGTATGGGTGGAGGCGGAGGCGGTGCGCTCAAGACGCCTCTTAATTAGCTCTTGCGGTCGTCTCTCGTCTGGCGACCGGAGATGATCGGAGCGAGCGAGTTTGAACATTGAACTCTATGAACGTCGGACCGGACGCTTTTTCTAAAACTTCTATACGAAACGCCGAATAGCTTGTCGTGGACGGAGAAGAGAACCGCGGCGACGTCCGACGATCAAACGACTTTCCTGATCCTGTCACAGCCGCGGCGTAGTTTCACACATTGTCATTCAGGCGATTTGTGGTAACGGTTGACGTATCCCCGCCGTCGGCCTCGAAGGCTCTTCGACAGCGGCACGCACATCACCCCAGGTCACGCCCCACCCACACCAGGGCGCACGTCCCATGTTGGGCCGCGCTCTCTCGTACTGGAACTCGTGCTGTGCTTCCATGCTCGACTCCCATGGACTGAACTCCGCTATCCGCCTGTCCCCCCCTGCTGTGCCTCCCTACCCAATGCCCATGGACTGCACTCCGCCTCCTCCCCTGGTTGTGCGTCCATGCTCGAGTCCCATGCACGTGATTCAGGGCTCGTCGGGACTCATCCGGGGTATACGCGCGGGATGGCATCTATTGCTGATCGGATGGCTTCCCGACCTCGTGGCTCATTGTCATGGTTGCTTCTTCACGCTTCACGGCCCTGCCCCTGGGAGCTGGGTCTCTCATGTCTCTGTCCCCAGGGTGTAATGCCGGGTAAGTATGCCGGGTAAGTAAGCAAAGGGCGCCCGAACGCCTCGTTCGATCGGTGCTCCTCGCTTCGATGGTCACCCTTGAAGGAGTGGAACCCGCGCGTGATTGAAGGTGCTCTGCCCCTTGCCCGACCCGTCCATATCCTCCTTGAGGTCCTCGCGTAGCTGGCTCATCTCCACGCGCATCGCCTGCATGAGCAGACGCCGCTCCTCGTGCACGTCGCGGCTGCTCAGCTCCACCAAGATCCTCTTCTGCGTGGCGCGTGAGCTGGCACCTTCCTCTGCGACCTGCTGCAATTGCTCTTTGAGCTGCCGAAGGGTGACATCGTCCCCCGTATGGCTCGAACGCTGGTGCTCGGGCGGCTTGAGGATGTGCAGCCAGCGCGGGCACACGCGCTGCATCTTGAGCAGATGGCGCTCCTCGTGCTCCTCCTGCAGCCGTGCCAGGTCCAACGAGTTACGGCTGCCCTCGCGCCCACGCCGGCGCTTGTGCGCGGCTTCCCACGCCTTGGCCTTCTTCATATGCCGCGCCACCTCGTCGCCCTCGTACTCGAGGATCAGCTCGGCGCGCCCAGAGAGTGCGACGAGCTGCGACTGCTCCGAGACACGCGTGTGCGACTCGGACATGATGGCGATGAGCATGTTGAGCAGGATCAGCTGTACGAAGAGCATGTACAATTGGAACATGATGAGCACGAAGCGCTGCTCAGCGGGCTCAAACACCGGGTCGGTTCCGTACGCCAAAATGGCCGCGTCCGTCATCGCGTAGACGCCCATGTTGATCATCACGAGAAAGGCATCCCAAAAGTGGTGCCACTGTTTGAATTTGGCCTCGTGTTCGCTCTGCGGTTCCGCGCCGAACTGTCGGGTAATTATGACGATGAACGCGGAGCAGAAGGCGATGATAAAGATGAACATCAGGGCAAACAGAGGCAGGATGTCGATCATGATCGTACGTAGGGAGTGCGCGAGAGCCCCCAGCTTCAGATTCCCTTGAAAAAAGTAGAGCATCCGAAGGCAGGCGAAGAGGCAGACGAGCGCCTGCAGGTATACGAGCAGCCCAATCTCGTAGTTGATCACGCCCGACTCGTCGGCGGCCGCACCAGCACCTCCCTTTTTCAGAAGGCGCATTGCATGGCGCATGCTCTTGCCCGGCTCTTCGTCGACCATCACCGGCCAGCCAGCGGCAGCACCGCCGCCGACGCCGCCACCGCTCATGACATCGGCGGCCACTCGTTCACCCAGGCGGCGGGTCGTCTCGTTGTTGACGGTCCCTTGGTACAGGTACGTCATTCCCGGGATATCGACGCGCACGCCATCTTCGTCGCGCAAGCAGAGGAGCACGTTGACAATCACCTGCCCGGCGATCGTGATCATGTCGAACCAATTCCACATGCTGCTCAGATACTCGAGCACGCCGGCCTGGCGCAGCTGGTGCATCTCGGTGGACAGTTTCCTCACGCAGTAGAAGCATGTCCAAAAGAAGCCGAAGAGTAGCCCACCTCGGGGGCCAGTACTGTTCTCGCCCCCCCTGCCGAGCAGGTCGCTCCAGGTGTCGAACTGCGTATCTGTAGCTTCCATGTTGAAATAGAGGACCCAGTACAGGTCGAACACATACAAGAGGAGCTCCTGATAGAAGGCCCGCTTGGCAAAGCCATGCCACTTGAATTCGATGAGATGCTCCATCAGCACCGAGCCAAAGACGGAATAGTCGCGCGTCTTCACCACCGCGTCGACCACCAGCTGGAGGGGCGACACCGGGGTCGGCCCGTGCTCGAAAAGGCCCGCAAAGTTCTCAATGGGCACGCGGAATGCCTGCAGCCCCCCACCTGCCTTCTTGCTGTACCCCATTTCAATCGAGCGGTCAGTGGTCACGGCCGCCGCCGCGCTGCCGGTGCTCTTTGGCGTCTGCGCCATTGGTTTGAACAAGAGTGCTGCGCGCGTGCTTGAGGCTGCGCGCGTGCTTGAGGCTGCGCGCGTGCTTGAGGAGTGTACGCGCGCGGAGTTGGGACGCTGCGCCTTGCCGCCGTGTACGCTGCTCTCTGAGGTCGCAGACTCGGAGCCCAGGCCAATGTTGGCGTCGGCCGTGGGTGGGGTTGTCACTCTCGAGAAAATGCTGCCACGGCGCGGCGCAGGCTTTGCGTCCTCCTGGTGCGCTGTTCGCTGTTCGCTGTTCGCCGTTCGCGCGTACTGTGCGAGCTTCGCATTCCAGATGCCTTTAGGACACCGTTGGGCCGAGCCACAGATTAGGACTGAGGGTAGTAGCACGTCAAAGGCGTCGATGTCGCCGAGCACCTCGGGCTCAGGGTCGAGTGGCATGGTTCTGATGTAGGCCAAAAAGTCGAGCGGGTAGTCGGCGGCGATCGCCTCGAAGCACTCAGCCACGAGACGCATTGAGCCAGGGATGATCGAGAAGCGCTTGTGCCGAAGCGCCTCGAGGAGCTGCTGGAGTGAGCGCCACTTGCCTTGCTCGAGGGCCGCATGCAGGCATGAGCGCCCGTGCGCGTCGGCCTGCATGCCAATGAGGCACTGCGCGCCCAGCAGTAGTTCGAGCAGCCTCGCCTGGTTTGCGTTTGAGATGACGAAGTGCAGAAGAGACGCGCCCGTGTCCGGGTCGCGCGCGTTGACGATGGCGGGGTGCGCGTCAAGGATGAGGCGCACCGCATGCAGCAGCTGCTCCTCGCTCGTGAGCATCGTCGTGATGAGCGACGAAATCACGCGGAATGAGGGTGGGTCGAGCCACGCGTACTCGGTGCCGCCGCGCCCGTACAGGGAGGCGAAGTGGCCGTTGGTGAAGCAGAGCGCATCGGGCGAGATGGTGATGTCCCAGGTTGTCATCTCCGTGGGCAACTGCAACACGTCGCGCTGGTTGGCCAGATCGTACACGTTCACAGTGGGCAGCTCGCCGCCGACGGCCATCCTGGACGAATCTGGCAGCATCGAGATGCACCAGACGGTACTGGGCAGCGCAACGCGCCAGTGGGGCACGCCCGTGCGCCCGTCGAGCACCACGACTGCCTTGTTGGTGCCGCCGTACGCGCAATACGTGAGGTCGGCCGACAGTGCGACAGCATACACAAAGTCCTCAGCGACGGCCGTCCAGATCAGCTTGGCGTTGTGCTCAGCGCCGACGGGCTCGATCTCGTACAGGGCGACCATCTTGTCGCGTCCGCCCACGCACATGTGCTGGCCGTGCGCGTCTAGCCCTACGCCGTACACACGTTCCGTGCGCTTGACCCTCGCGATCTCGCGCATCTCCAGAGGGGGCGGCGGCTCGCGGATCTCATTGACGCCATCGTCCTCGAGCGCCGTCCGCCCTCGAGCGCCGTCTCGAGCGCCCTCGAACGCCAGGACCTGTGCCTCAGGCGCAGGCACTGGCGCCTGAGGTGACTTGGCAGGACCGGTGCTAGCGCCCGAGACAGCGCGCGAGAGCCGGTACAGATGCGCGTTGCCGCTCCAGCAGCCGAGCACGAGGTGTGAATTATCGATTGAGAATTGCATGGATCGTCCCAGGCAACTGAACGACATGGCGGTAAAGAGCTCGAGCTGCTGGATCTGGCGCAGCCGGCTCGGGTGCGTGTCATACACGGTCAACTTCATGTTGAAGTCGGCAGCGACGAGCACGGTGCCGTCGGGCGAGAGGCGCACGCACCAGACCACCTTAACATGCTCCCATTTGGCGAGCAGCCCCGGCGAGGTGCCGCCGGCTGGGCCCGGGCCGTGGGCGTTCGCATCGTACAGGCAGACATACCCCTTGGCCGTGTTTGTGGTTTGGCCCGAGCCGATGGCGAGGAGCGACGAGTCCGCCGACAGGTGCACCGACCACACCGAGTCGTCGGCACACGCAAAGTGGCTCATCTCGGTGCCGGCGCAGACATTGTGCATCGTCACCTTCTTGTCGAAGCCGCCCACGACCACAATGCTGCCTGTGGACGTCAGGGCGCAGCAGCGCACACGCGCCGTGCGCGGCATCTTGCACAGCGTGGCGCCCGACACCGTATCGAAGACGGTGACGAGCTGGTCGCCGGCAACGGCGATCTTGCCTTCCTGTGAGAAGGCCACCCCTCCTTGCTGCGCGGGGCACTCGAGCCATAACAATGGCTCTAGCACGACGCCTGGGCACTCCACAACGTTTTCGGCGAGGCGTGCCACCGTTTTCCCGCCGCCCGCGCCGCCTGTGCCGCCTGGGATTGGCTGCTCACTGGCGCAATCGGCCGCAATCACGTCTCGCTGCTCGGCAGTCATCGAGTCGTGTCGAATGCGCTCTCGGCGCGTTTTGCCAAAGGCAGCTTGAGTTAGGGTACGGGTCGGTGAGCTGCCCATGGGCGAGGGCCGAGGCAAGGGGGTCGCGGGCGGCGCGATGATCTTGTGCTCGGAGACCGGGCTGAGCTGGTAGACGTCGGTACAGTCGACAGTGCCGACAGCGAGCCGGTCACAGCGTGGCGAGAGGGCAAGAGAGTACACGGTCGAGGAGCATCGGAATGCGACCATCGGTTCGCCCGCGCGCGCCTCGATGGCCTCGGGCGTGTGTAATCCCCACAGCTGCACGAGTTTCGAGTCGCCGCCCGTGCACAGCACGGACGCGTCCGCACACAGCGAGAGAGAGTTGACGGTTCCGGCGGTCTTGAAGCGCACTAACTCGGTCAGCATCTGAGTGGGCGACTGCAAGGACGTGGCCGTGCTCTCGTCGGGCAGTGCGAGGCAGTACACCACCACGTGCGTCGCCACTCCGCCAACGGCGAGGCGCGTGCCACCCGCGCCTATGGCCATGCTGTGAACATTGCCGATGAATTTGTGCTCGTAGTACAAAGAGCCGTCGTTCACGTGCCACAGGTGCATGTCGCCCGTCATGCAGCCCGCGATCAGCAACGTCTGCTTGCCCACGCCCGCGAAGCACACGGCGTTGACGCCTGACTTTGCCTTGAAGGAAGCGACCGTCGCGCCGGTTTTCGTCGAGAACACCATCGCGTTGTGGCCAGCGGGCAAGATCGAGCCAGCGGCGAAGAGGCTGTCGTCCTCGGACACAGCGACGCACGTGACGGTCTCGCCGAGATCGCGCACGAGCTTGGCGGCGCCCGCCCACTCGGGCGGCGGCTCCGCGCCGTACCGGCCGCCCCGCCGCCGACTCGAAGCACGCGAGCTGAACAGCTTCGAGAGGCCCATCTGCTCAATGGTGGTGCGTTGGTTGAGGTCGATGATCTTTGGGGTCACTGGCGGCCTTTGACCTGCCTGCGCCTTGGCCTTCTGCGCATGGGCCGCTTTCGCCACTGTGGCGAGCAAATCGGCATCCTTCCGGGCACGCTGGGCGGAGAGCGCGAAACGCGCCATTCGCGTCTTTCGCGAGGCGTTGTCGCCCCCCTCGTCGGGTTGGGCCATCATCCTGGCCGGTTCACCGGTGGCTGGGGTCGGCGAAACGGGTCCCGGCTCGACCTTGGCCATCGGCAAATCGCGCGAGCAGGGGGAGAGGGCGCCTGTACGTTAGCCGACGCGCGAGCGACGCGCTATGAAAGGGACTGTATGAAAGCGCGACTCTCAAACTTACCGGTACCGCACAGTACGCCGAGGTTCGCCGCGGAGTCAAGTCAAGACTTCCGGCGCGGGCCTGGTTGCAATTGTCGAGAGGCTGCAGCCTCGCCACCTAGCAGCGGCTCCGACGGCGTCCTCAACTCTAACAACTCCTCATCGATTGCGCGCGCCGAGAGGCCGTCGCCAAGCTGCGACGAGTCACGAGGGCTACCATTAGTGTGTGGGGGGGTCCGACGCGTGCGTCGCCCTCCTGCCCTCTGGTCGCGCCGTGGGTGTTGTGTGAACGCCCACGGGGGCGCCTGTGAGAGTCGTGCTTCGCCTTTCACGCATGAGACCGTCATAGGGAGGTGTGCCCGTTCATGTCCTGCTCGTGCACCCCTGGAGACCCCTTCCGCATCGCGCTGGCGCTCTACGGCTTACCGCGCAGCACGAATACCACCTCTGGTCCACTGCGCGACAACGTCATCGCGCCGCTGCGCAAGCTCGGGTGCGTCGACATCTTCCTGGTCGTCACGGTCTCCACCACCGCAGGCCGGCGTGAGATCGGAGAGACAGGCATGAGCAGCTCGTTGGGCTGGCGGGCAGTTGCTGCCTTTGACCCTTGCCGCAGCGAGATGATCGACCAGGACGTTGCGAGGGCCGATGAACGGGTGCCTCAGCCCTTCGGGCCGGACACATGGAACGATGGCTTCGGGTCGGTACGCAACCATCTGATGGAGCTCTACAGCGTGAAGACGCTCCGCGGCCTCATACGTGCCCATGAGCACGTCGGTGGCTGGCGATACACGCATGCGGCGGTTGCGCGCATCGACACGCTCATCACGCAGCCCGTCCGCTTCCACGCGTTGCCGATGCGCAACTCTCTCGTGCTCCCGCTGGTGGGCACGGCAGCTGCGGCCGTCAACGACCGCTTTGCGTACGGCGATCGGTCCGCGATTGTCGATGGCCACCTCGCACGCTGGGACGCTCTGCAGCCGTCGGCCCCAAGCAGCGCGCTCCATGCCGAGCTACTGCTCTGCTGCGTGCTGCGAGCGCGTGAGGTGGGCATTTACGGGCAGATGATCTCCATTGAGCGGGTGCGATTGGGCGGCGGCAAGAGCAGCGCCCGAGAGTCGCGGCAGGTGAGCAAACAGCAGGCCCTGCTCGCGAGGATCGCATTCAAGGATCGCGAAGCGAAAGGCCGTGAAGAGAAGGTCTCGAAGAGAAACCTGGAGTATGCGGTGATGGAAGCTGAGGTTGCTTCTTGCCAGGCGCAGCGAAGGTGCACCGAGGGCGCCTCGAAGCCGGTAGTGCAGGCGTGCATGGAGGCGTGCCTCAAGTCGATGCTGGCGAGGGATGCGAAGGAGGCGGCGGTGACGAGCAGCATGGTCTTCAAGTTCGTGCCGGATCCGGGCGCCACGTGCCACGGCACCGTCCTCAACATCGGCAACGTATGCTTCAACTTCACCTGTGCAGCTGGGCAAATGTCCGGAGTGGTGGCGACACGCTCCTCGCTGCAGCCGCAGTACACGGCTCGCGACAATACTGGGCAGAAGTTCAGGCTGCCCGATAAGGTGATGGCCGCTACTTGCCGCTGATGGCCACTGATGGCCACTGATGGCCACTGATGGCCACTGATGGCCACTGATGGCCACTGATGGCCACTGATGGCCACTGATGGCCACTGATGGCCACTGATGGCCACTGATGGCCACTGATGGCCACGGCTTTGCCGCCGATGACTGCCCCTCTGCGGGCCTCGGACTGCCACTGACTGCCACTCTGATGGCCTCGGACTGCCTCCATCATTAGGTGTCCTGCATGAGCGCGACGATGGACGGGAGGGCGAGGCACAAGTGGGAGCCTGTGCCTCTTCAGGATTCCCCACAGCCTCTTCAGGATTCCCCACAGCCTCTTCAGCATCCGCATGCGGCCACCTCGATGCCCCAGGCAGCGGCGTCGATGAGCGCGATGCCGCTGCCTGCAGCCTCCGCTGCACCGGGCGAGAGCTCGACCAGTTTCGTCGGAGGAGGCGAGAGCTCGACGAGTTTCGTCAGAGGAGGCGAGAGCTCGACCAGTTTCGTCGGAGGAGTCTTCTCGGCGATTGCAACCCATTTTGGGCCCTACACAGCGCTCAACACAGCGCTCAACGCGCGCTCCGAGGCCGAGGCCGCCACGGGCGCCGTCTTGGGCACCAAGCGCTCTCGCCACCTGACGGCCACGGCGGACGCTGTGTCGGGCGTGCTTGACTGCATGCGACTCGTTCCCTCGCCCTTCGACACGTCGCCGATCCGTTCCCCACAGGCGGTGCACTCGCTGATAGCCCGTCGTGTCGCGGGTAAGAACCTCGTCGAGATCCCTCACGCTCTGCATGCAAGTGCTCACCACGGCGCCTCCACCCCTTCCCCACAGGTAAGAACCTCGTCGAGATCGGCACGCGCACAGGCGACGGCCTCCAGTGCTATGCGCAGGTGGCGCAGGCGGCCACGGCCATTGAGATGGACCTGAGCTACTGCGAATTCCTTCGTGCGCGCGAGCGCCAGTTGCCACGTGGCAGCTACACGGTGCACTGTGAGTCCGGCACCTCGGCGGCGGGCCTCGCGCGGATGGGCAGCGCGGAGGTGATCACGTGGTGGGAGCCTCCACCAATTTTGGACATGCTCACCTTGCTGCAGCAGAGCGCGCCTCTTCTTCGACCCGATGTGGAGGCGATCACTCTCTTCGACCTCAGCTTTCACGCCGACCAGGTGTGCTTCGCCTTCATGCGCTCCTTCGCCGCCTGGGTCGACTTCGTCGACTACGACGAGTGCGACGGCTGCGTGGCAGCCTATCGGCGAGGCCACTTCACCGAGGCTGGCATCAACTGCGCGCGTGCGGTGGGCACCTTCGCGGTGATGGGCTTCAAGGTGCACTCGCTGCCGGGCACCATCTCCCAAATAAGGAGCTGCGTACAGCCCATGCTCAAGCTCGCCAAGCACAAGGGACTAGAGGGTGCCTTGGCCACGATGCGGGAGTCCTCGAAGGGCAAGGCAACCAAGGGCTTCAACCCAGAGTGCTCGGCGATGACGATCAACGCACTCAAGGCGTGGAAGCAGAACTATGAGCGCGCGAAGCCACGGCACCGAACGGTCCTCCGAGAGCAGTGTGCGGCGCGACAGAGCGCCGCTTGCTCCGAGCCAGCGGGCCCCTCAGCACCTCGGTGTGGCAAGTTGCGCTCCAATGAGGAGGCGCTGGCCGAGTACCGTAGCCGCGTCGGCTAAACCCCAACGGTCAAATTGTGTGAGGAGTGAGAGTTCAGCAGAGAAGGGACCCCTATTGACTACTGTTTAGGTCGGGTAGCGTAGAGGGGGGGGTTAAAGTTTGAGCGCAGAGCGGACATCGACATGCCGAAAGCGCCGTAAACAGGAGCTGACTTTTCGTGTATGCCGTTTGTTCCGTCGGTCGCCCCTGCAGGTTTGCGTCCCCGCCTGCCTCCCCTCGTGCCGTGTGGGGGCAACACGGGACAGACATGGTGTGGTTTTCGTTCGGGTTGGTGGTGACGAACCGCAAACTTGGTGACGACCGCAAAAGTTCTTTCTCGCAGCCGCTTCCGCCGCCGCCGCCGCCGCCGCCGCCGCCTCCGCTGTCGCCGCAGCCGACGACGACGACACTTCCACCACCTTCACCACCTCCATCGAGTACTGTAATTCATGGGCGCGGGAGCCTCCACCTTGTCGCCCGACACGCAGGCCGCGATCACGTCGCTGCCTGAGTCGATCGCTGCCAGAGTGGGGAGCTACGCAGAGTCGATCGCTGAGAGAATCGCCGCGCCAGTCTTTTATCCGTTTCGGTGGGAGGAGGCCATCGAAGCCGTTCGTACTTATGAGGGCAGCGGCGGCACACAGCTCACTCTGCCAAAGATGGTCGAACTGAGCGCCGCGCTGCTCGATTTGCCCAACTTATCGACTGTCTTGGTCAACGGGGAAGGCCACAACAACTCTTGCGAGGAGCTGCTCGAATGCCACAAAGCCATCTTTGCGCAGGAGGGGTTCTCCGAGAGGATGCGAGAGCTGCTGCGCGCCGAAAAGCGTCAGCGGCTGTCGCAGCTGGCCTCGCTGGACGTTAAGGAGAAGCGGGCCATGGCTGAAGCAGTCTTCGGCTGCTGTAATGACGAGCACCGTCCGCGTGTCGCCTCGACCATCGGAGCGATTCTGATGGGCGACGTTAGCTCACTCGTGCTCGACCAGGCGCTCGACATCAATGTGCCACCGGCGCTCGAGCAGCTGGGCAAGCTCGCGGAGCTTCGCGTGCTGGATCTGACGCGCAACCGTCTGGGCGCCGTGCCTGAGTACCTCGGCAGCGTCCATTCGCTCCAGATTCTGATGCTCTATGATTGCGGGCTGACCGAATTGCCGGCGTCATTAGGGCGGCTGCGCGGGCTGCGCAAGCTCGAGCTTGGCGACAACCGGCTGACACGCCTGCCTGATTCCTTCGCCGAGTTGCACGGCCTGCGAGACCTCGGCCTCTTCAACAACCAGTTGACCATCCTCCCTCGGTGGGTGGCGCACCTGCCGAAGCTCTTCGTCTTCTACGGCGACGCAAACCCATGGCAGGTCCCTCCGTGGTCGGTCGTCAAGTCCGTCTCGAGCGACTCGGGCAAAGACTTGGCGCCTCTTCGTCGGTACTTTGAGGCGGTGGAGCGGCATGGCGCCACGACCTCGCGCCGGGCCAAGATGGTGCTCGTCGGCACTGGTAAGGCGGGAAAGTCGTCCACATTGCGTGGCATGAAATATGGGGAGCCGCGCCCCTTTGGCGACGACGAGAGGACGGTGCAGCTCGACATCTGGACGCTTGCGCTCGGGGAGCCACCGGCCCCCGGTGCCGAGGAGGACATGCGCATCGTCCTCTCGGCATGGGACTTTGCTGGGCAGCCCGAGTATGCTGCGGGCCAGCAGCAGTACCTGATCAAGGGGGCTTTGTACCTCTTGCTGGTGCCGGCACATCGCGCGACGGACGAGGAAGTCGATGAGGTGCTCTTCCGATGGCTCGACGCGCTGCAGGCGAAAGCGCCGGGTGCGATCGTACAGGTGGTGCTCTCGCATGCCGATACTCTCCCGCCCATCCAGGCGCTCCTGGCCGCTGGAACCGATCTCGAGGAATATCTGAATGAGACGCCGACTGCCCTCGCTGACGCCGCCGCACCTCAGCTCACCTGGCTCAAGGCCCAGCTTCAGGCGCATGCCGAGCGCACGGTCGCGCTCACGACGGCGCGAGGAGGAGGAGGAGGAGGAGGCGGGAAGCCGCCTGATCGGCTCCGCGTGCAGCCGAGCATCCCTTGCGTCTGTGCGGCCGTTGGTGGTGATGCGTCGCTCCTGGCGTTGCGTGAGCACCTGCACCAGCTCCTAAGTGGCACGCCGCCGCTGTTGCCCTCGATTGGGTACCAGGTGCCGAACTCGTGGCTGCCAGCGCTCGCACTGCCAATCGCGCTGCGCGAAGGCCGCAGTCCGAACACGGTGGTAGCGGCAGCCTCTCCGTCGCTGGCCGCTTCGCCGTCCACCGCCACTGCCGCCGCCAAGCGCCCGTACGTGCTGCTCCACGAGCTGCAGTCGATCTGGCGCGATGAGATTGCACCTCGAGCCTTGCCCGGGGAGGCGGACCCATTGAGCATCTTGAATGACTCTCTCGAGCTGCTGTGCAATCAAGGGGAGCTCTTCATCGCCGCGGGCATGGTCTTCCTCGACCCTGGCTTTGCAACGGAGCTGTTGCGCCCCCTCGTCGACCATCAACTCACTGGCGCGGCTCACGTCATGGCTGACGTGCACAAGTACGTAAGCGCGACGCCCGGGCTGGCGATCGACCCTGGCCTGGCTGAGCGGCTCCTCGGCCAGGTGGACGAGTTTGTGGGCAGGGGCCTTCTAAGCCATGAGCTCATACCCTTCTTTTGGCGCGCAACGGCGCTCGCGAGGAGCGATTACGAGGCCGCCAAGCGTATGCTCCTCGATGCTGGCGTGTTTCTTGAGCTGGACGAGCTGGACGAGGCTGCGGGCAAGCGTCTGATGATGCCCATGCGGATGTCTGCGGAGCGGCCTGCTACAGTGGCGGCCAAATGGCCGTTGAGTACGCCTCAAGAGGGAGAGAGGCAGCGGCATCAGCTGGGAGTGCGCTTCATCCTCGGAGATGCACGGGTGCCACCTGGGGTCATCGAGCGCTGTGTCGGCAGCGCGAGCGCACTCAAGGGTTATCGGCTGCTCGAATGCTGGCGCCACGGGGCGCTCCTCACGGACACGTCACTTGGTGCTCAAACGGAGAGCGCCATGGCCCTTCTCGAGCTGACCAGCCTCGAGTTGAAAGTGGAGGTGCGCGGTGACGTCCAGCTTGATCCTCAGGTTTTGCAGCAGATCCTCGCTCCGCTCGTGGCGGCGGTCGAGCGCGTGCTCCGTGAATATCCTGGATTCGTGTGCGAACGGAAGACAATGGACTCGTAGAGTAACTTCACATGTAATCGTATGCCTACAGTAGAGTAAATATGTACCACATATATTAACCCGGTACAGGTAAACACCGGTGGGAGCCGGGACACACACACAGGACACACCCGGTTCCATGCCAGGTTCACACATCCGAAGAAAACCGGCCGGGCACCGCTACTTGTACCCTCCGTCAAACCCTGGGCCAAACCACGGCAGGCTCTAGCTCAGGTCAGGGGTCTCAGGCTGGTACGTGTAAACTGAGGTTTGGGCACAGGGGTCTGGGGGGAGGCTTGCCCGCCGCAGGCGCGAAAATTTTGGCGATATTGAGTGTAAATCAGTGCATTTAGCCCTGAAAGTGATGCCACACACACTAAATA